>LULF01000318.1_pt1 | contig 13917 bp, 24 predicted proteins | sample 728221 | NCBI WGS metagenome assembly LULF01 (sample SAMN03860296, study PRJNA289734) | marine metagenome | biome: seawater column; feature: ocean; material: water; isolation source: Red Sea water column Station 169 - depth 500m | place: Saudi Arabia: Red Sea | collected 2011-10-15 | depth 500 m | reverse complement strand
ATTCCATATCTTTCTCTCTCAGTATTATATCGAACAATGTCTCCTTTTGTAGTCATAACAACTGATGCTCCAGCAGCTGGATAGAGATCTCCATTGTAACCCATTTACTTTCTCCTCCATTTAGTGATTAGAAAATAAATTCCCACAAAAGTAATACCAATCAATAACCAAAACGCAGGAGATTTGCCTCCTAAGACTCGCATTTTGTAAGCTCCAGAAACCATATCAAACAGCTCCAGTCCAGCCTGAGATTTTTTTGGCGAAACTAACTCCGAGAACTACTCCGATAATAATGAACAATAATGCCATCATTGAATAAAGCCTCCTGATTCTCCATTTCCTCCACGACTGAAAACTCCTTTAAGCCCTCCGAGTAAAGGAAATAGATATTTCACAATTATCAAAATTACTACGATTGCTAAAATTCCCATGACGACTACTCCCCAATCAGTCCCATTGCCTCCTCCATGTGAATGACCTTTCTCAGCTTTGCGAGTATAGAGATCCTCGACTTTTGTTTCAATGCTCTGTCTATGCGCATGAGCATCAGTCAGTCTTGTCTCCTGTTCTTGATGTAACCTTAATGTCATTGGCAATAATGCTGTCGGCTCAGGCTGATCCCATTTTGGCGCAGAGCCTCCAGCTTGCCATTTTTCTCCTCCATGTCCCCAAACCCAGCGAGATAAATGATTCCATACATCCACGTTAGATCTTTGAGAGGCTGTCCCGACAACTTCTGGATAAGTCCATGTTAATTGCTCGAGCTCTGCGACTCTTTGCTCAAGAGCTGCACTAGATGTCCCATTTCCTGACGGAGCTGACGTACCACATTTTTTTATTGGTACGTTAATTTTTTTATAATAATTGACAGCATCCTGAGTTAATTGTAATTTATTTCCATAGACTTCATAGCACTCGGTTTTTTGTGGAGTAGTACCTCTACCCCCTCCCTGTCCCTGTGCGCCTGTTTGTGGTACAGGAATTGTCTTCTGACTTTTTACATCTTTTCCTGTATCTTTGTAAATTGTAGGCTCTCCAAAAACTCCCTCGAATAATCCCCAAAAAGGAGGATCTTCTGTTTTAGTTGTTGTAACTGAGCCAGTCGAAACATCTCTCGGATTTGGTCTAGCCATTATTTGCCTCTACGAAATAGAGCAAAGAAAGCTATGAAAGCTGCCACTATTCCAATGACTCCCCATATGGCAGGATAGTTAAATGATGAGAACTGCAAATCCATATTTTCAAGTCTTTCAGGATAGTTGACATGAGTGCCAATTATGTTAAGTCGAGGATCTGGAGGAGCTATTGATTCATATGCCAAATTTTCAGCCTTTTGTTCCAATGGATTCATTTCATTATTTTGGCGCATCATTGGAGGATTAGTAGGAGGATAAATGTAAATTTCCTGAACTGGAGCTTGATACGAATGAGCCTTAGCTCCCTGTATTTTTGACTTGTCAGGATTGTCAGGCTGTGGAGTTAATGTCGTAGAACTTTGTGAAGTAGGCTGAGCATTATGCGATTTGAAAATCGCCTCATTTTTGTAAATGAGTCCATATCTTGACCACAAATCTGAGAGAAAATTCTGAGTAGCCATTATAATCCAGAGTCTCCTTTGTCTTTTACGAAATTATAAAATATTTCAAAGTCAGCTGAATTTCCTGCACTTGTTGAATTAATTACTACTCGATAAAAATGATGTTCAATCGAACTGGCATAAGCATCAAAATTGCCAGCTGTCACAGTAACTGATCCAGCATAACCACTTTCAGCAAACCATGTCGAGCCATCTTCTGAGAATTGGACTTGCATATCCAGAGAATTTGATGAGTCATTATTGTAAGTCGTTATGATAAATTGATTGTATGCGCCTACGTGTTTTGACAAAACTGTCGTAACTGCATCGACTGAGGCTGAGTCAATTTTACCTCTCTGATGAGAAATTTTTGGAAAAGCGTAACCGAGCCAGTTATCCGTACTTGCCATAAAAAATATTTGATTCGTATCATCTGGAGTCGAGTTTGCTGGAATTGTAATTGTAACATTGGAAAAACCGTAATTATTCACGACTCTTGAAAGTTGATGATCAGCGAGTGTAACAGCTGATCCGATTTGACAAATTGCATCAGCATCAGAAACCCAAATTCCTACGCTATTACATTGTGTTAATCCTACGTCATTGAGATTTTTTTGCATTGGTCTAACCAATGGAGTAGGAGATCCCTCTGGCAGAGTAATTGTTCCAGCGACAAAATCCAAAAAGACTGCGCCTGACGTTATGCCAGTTATTTCAGTCCCAGCTGGCAAAACTGTCCCTGATGCTACTCCCCCTCCTGTACTGCTTTGAGTAACCTGTCCTGTGGTAAATAATGATCCCATTATTCACAGCCTCCTAAATGCTGACAAACTAAACTCACTAACAGAGCTGTAACCCCAATATACGAAGCTGGGACTCCAATCTTTGCGAGCTTACTTTCTATTTTTTTTGTCATTCTTTTTTACCTCCTTTTTTGTTTCGACTGGTTTTGGAATTGGCTTTGGTTTTTTCTTAGGCTCTAAGTAAATGTGAAAAGAGCCATCAGAATTATTTGCCATGTTTGAATTAGCCATATTATTTTACCACCGTAATTATAGGCTGTCCTGAGCCTCCTCCTGATGTGAAAATTCCTTTTCTCCCTTTTCTCATTTTAGCTCCTCCAAACATTGACAAAACAACTAGCACAACTATTCCCACTATTAACAATGGAAAATATTTATGCTCTCGAATATCTGTGAGCCAGTCCATAGGAGATTTTCTCTGAGACTCTGATAAATCTGCATTAGGAGATATGGCTGAATTTTGATGAACGCCAATATATGGATTATTTGTAAATGCGCCATATTGTGGTCTTGGCGCAAACTGTTCATTTTCTTGAGGCAAAAATTGTTGACTTGGTGAAATAAATTTATTCCCTTCAAGAATTGTCAAAGGATTTTCTTTTTCTCCAGCCTGTCTATACAATGGAGTAGAGACTGTAATTACGTTAGGAATTGGAGCTGTCGCTTGAGGCTGAGGATTTGCCATAAACGAATTATTATTTACAAATTCCTGTTGACGTTTTTCAGCATTGGTGATAGCTTTATTTTCATTTTGTAAGTATTGATTATCGGTATTTGTTCCGAGTCCCATTGCTCTAGCCTGTTGAGTCGAGATGTAAGTTTGAGTCGCTAATTTGTCAGCTGTCTCTTTTCCATATTTGTCAACCATTTGCGCATATTGAATCTGTCCCTGAGTACCCTGATAAGATGCGTTTAATGTATTTGCAGGAGGCATGACTCCCAATGTTATTGGATTAGCCTGTCCTGTTGTTTGCTGACTTTGTTGAACATTGGAGGCTGAGACATTTGAAGCTGAGCCAGCTCCCTGAGTTAAACTGTTAGTTGAGTAACCTAATGCAGCTGCATAATTTGGAGTAGAGACTGCGACTGTCGATTGAGTATTTGCTGGAGTAGTAGTCGAACTAGAGCCAGCTGTTCTAGCTGCACGAGCTCCTGACTGACCTGACTTTGTACCTCCAGTCCCTCCACCTCCTGATCCAGAGCTAGAGCCAGAGCCTCCTGATGAAGCTCCTCCAGAGCCTCCAGAGCTAGAGCCAGAGCCTCCTGATGAAGCTCCAGAGCCAGAGCCTCCTGATGAAGCTCCAGAACTTGTACCTCCAGAAGATTTGCCAGCTCCTCGACTCCCAGTCCTAGCCATTATCCAAACCTCCTTTTGATGGTAGGCAATAACGCAACAAATCCTACTACAATTACCATAATTAAAATTAATTTTCCTGCGCCTTTACCTGTCCCAAAAATTGCCATATTTATTTACCTCCTAGAAAATTCTTGACTCTGTTGACTACTCCCATATCTTGTGTATGCTGATGCGATTCGATAAGAGATTGATTTCCTGTTAAGCGAACTGATTGACGAACTATACGATTTGAATATTCTTTTCCAATTACTAATCTAGCAATTTGTTCTTTTTTTTTTGAGCTATGTATGATGGCATTTCTGATCACCCTTCAATCGTGGTTTGCACACGCCTGATCACACTAGAAGCTGCAATGAAATTTCCCTGAAAAACTAAATCTGAGGTATTGTATCCGACAGTTGACAAACCAGCTATGCGCAATCCAGAAGCTGTATTGATGAAAGGCATACGGTTATTAAAAAAATCAATCATCAGATAGCCATCAGAAATATAATTTCCCTGATCATATGGCGCATTTAATATCGGACTTGTTGTACCTGAGAACACAGCTGTGCCTCTAGGAAAGCCTGATGAAATTCTGTAATTGATAATGTTATTCATTTTTTGTGATGGGACATAGATGTTTGACATTAACGGAATAGTACCTGAGTTAACTTGAAAGTTTGTCATTTCAGCATCTGACCTGACATTGCTTGAGTCCTCGACTCGTAAAAAGTCTCTTTGTATCAATGCGCCTACTTGGAAAAATGTATCAAAGCTTTCAAGAGCTCCACTTGATGTATCAGCTGTCAAAGTTTTTGATAAGACTGTCATTAAAGGATTCGAGCTAAAGTCCTCTCCAGCTTCTGGAATACCCTCTACGCAAGTAATTCTAGTTGTTACATCTGTGGCAAAGGTAGTAGGAGGATTTGATCCATAGTTTGTAGCTGATGGAGCTGCATAAGTAATTTCTAATTGCAATGTTGAAAGTAAGTACGTAGGAATGGCAACGCTATAATCATCCGGATCAAGTTTGTTAACCCGAAAGTCGATACAAAAGTTCATGTGAAGATCACCTGAGCTAGTCGTCAATGGTAAAGTTATTGGCGAGACAGGAGCTCCATAGTCAAACAAATTCATATGATACAAATCCTCTCCGTTAACCTCAAAGATTGTTCTGGATGAGCCTTCTCCTACTGCGACAATTTTGATGTTAGTTATCATTTTTAGTCCTCCGTCAACGACTGGAGTAACTGTACCAGCAGCTGCCACAGCTGAGCTGTTCATGTCAATGTAATACCTCTGCGCAAGAAAGTCGCGTGGGAGCTGTGTTATTATCGTTTGGGCTGTCGAGTCCCATGTTTGCGTAGCAGCTAAAGTCCTGTAATTTTTGAGTACCATTATTGACCGACTCCCCTATTTGTGATATTTGTATAAAGTGGTAAAATTGCTGTTAGGATAAATGCGCCACTTACACCAATGATTACAGCTGCTAAGACAGAAGGCATCCTGACTCCTTTGGCTATACCAAAAATAATTATTCCAGCGATTAATGACGATAGGGACTTATGATCTCTGAGTAAGGGAATTGAATCTAGCACGTTATTGATACGAGGCACAAAATAAGGAGCTATCAATGAGGCTGACATGACTGCAATTATAGCTTGGTCAAGAACTACTGATTTTGTAACTTTGGCGTATTTCGTAATTGTCGCTGAAACCATTAACAAATCTGATGATTATACTATAATTAAGACTGATCAGCCAATGGTCATGCCTACTTAGGCACGACCTTTGGAGTTAAACTCATAAACTATCTGATTTTACCTAAGTTTATGGGAATGATTCGAGTCAGGATCTTTGATAGCAATACGCAATTAATTTCATTGATTGCCAGCTCGGTCAAGTCATTCCCTAGAGTCCTCCAGAGTACCCGATTCGATAATACTAGTTAATTCCAATTGCTGAAATGGAGGACTCGATTATTTTTGAGTGTACGAAAATTTGCCTCTTGTCTTTTTTTTAAATGCCACTTTATTATTTATGATTGAAATTTTGTAATCAACAATATGAGATTTTCCTATATGCACATTCAATGCATTTAGCGATTCAAATTTTCTGAACTTACATTCTGGACAAGTCCAAACTTTGAGCTTCATACTTTTCCTAACACTCCATGATCTAGATCCATGTCTCTATAAAAAAATGTATATTTTTCAAGAGCTGGCTCATCTTTGAGACGAGCTCTCTTATCAGGAGGCATTAAAATCCAAACATCATTTCCTAAATATCCCTCCAGAAACTTAACATCTGACTCAAGATTTAATTTGAAAGCGAATACGTGTTTTACATTTGACAGGATATGATTGGGACAGCTGGCAGGTCTTGACGAAATTGAAATTACAGAAATGCCTCTCGGTCTTCCTGAAAGTATGACTTGATTAAATTCTTTTACAACTTTTTGTTTTGACAGGTGATTATGAATTTCATCCTCGATTAAAACTAAATTGCCTCGCTTGAAAGCCTCTGCATTAAAACGCCTAAACGTATGCTCTGTCCCATCATGTGGCTGGAGGATATAATGTCCCCTTTTTGCTTGATCATAAACTTTAAGCATCTCAGCCAAATCATTAAACACCATTGCTCGACTTGAATGAAACTGAAAATTTGGATCATAAACCCAAACAGAAATCCCATTGAGTCCCTTCATTATTTGATTTGCGAGATAAGTTTTTCCAGAGCCAGAAGCTCCTACAATTACAATTTTTTCGTCATAAGCAATGAAATTAAAATTAAGCTCTCCAGATTGCAAACGCGACTTGATTACTTCTGACTCTTGAGCTGTCTCAGGCTCTGAGTCAATGGCAAAATCCTCAGCCTCTGCTTTATCTGGAGAACTATCATCACTCATACTAATTCAGCCTCTGGAATTTCTGTATGAATTTCTGGAATTTCATCTGACTCATCCTGCAAATACATACAGGAATATTCAAAGAAAGTAACGTACTGCGAAAATCTTTTTGGATGCTGTTTGATCATATCTTGACAGGCTTGACGTAGCATTTCTACTGTCGTATTTTGGCTGAGTCCTGTCTCCAATATTTCGTCAGCTTCTGTTTTCAAAGAATTGAAAAAAGCATCTACGACTTTGGTAATTTTATCCTGATCCAATTTCTCTCAACTTCTTTAACATTCCCTCATTCTCTGCTAATGCGTTTTTGTATTGTAAGTCCCAAAACCAAACTAGAATTTTTTTCCAAACTGCTTTCAAAACATCCTCTGGCGTACATTTTACGCCAGCTGCAATTAATTCGATTGCTACGATATATTTGAAATTCCCTATCTTATTTTTTTTCCATTCCTCAGTACATTTATGACAAAAATTAAGCAAGTCTTTTTTTTCAAGATTCAAATTATCAGGATCAAGCTGATCCAGATATTCATCCTTTGTTAGTCTCTGCTTTTCCAAATCCCATATCCTCCCATTTTGATTTTTGTTTTATTGGCTCTGTTTTAGTAGGCGTTTTTTTATCATCCATATTGTATTTTTCTTTGAGCTCCTTTTCTTTTTTGTTTTTTGACATCTGCGCCAGTCTCTGTAAAATTATTGGCAATGTAATAATGACTGGCATAATCCATTTATTTTGCTCTCCGAAATACTCTGAAAATATTGGACTCCACGCTTCTCCCAAAGCTATCCTTTCATTTTGACTTAGAGGATCTGTGTCAAATCTTTGCGCAATAATATTAAAAATCGTATCGAAAATTTGACCGACTGCTTGAGCTGAATAATAAACTGCCTGAGCTTGCTGTCCCTGTAATTGTGGAGTTTGTGGCAATGCGCCAAACTTTGGTTTTTCTTTTGTCTCCTGTGGAGTCTCTGCTTTCATTTCTGGCATTTTTTTCTGTTTTGATTTTACGTTAAGATTCAAATTTCCTTTTTGAGTTTTGTTTCTAATCGGAGTAGGAGTTATCCCTGCATTTAGCAAGTTTATGTTTTGTTCCTTCGCAACAGATTGTAGTCCCAGCCTAAAAAATCTAGCATCTTTACTTTTCCAGCCTTCTTTCCGATTAATCGGATCTGCTAGAAATTCTGAAACGACTTGTTTTCTCGCATCAGCATCTCGAATATCAATAAGATTGTCATTGAATACCTTTCTCCAGAGATCCCTCGCTACTCTCGATTTGTTCATCCCTGATTCTCTACCCTTACTTGGAATTTTGTCTCACATGATCCACAAAGTAACCAGCGATTTGTCATGGCTACGCCATCATCAAATTCTACTCCACAGATTGGACAATGTTTGACAAGAGCCTCGCCTTTTGGAGTCAGAGTCTCAGCTTCATTGTTTGTTGACATTGTATTTCTCCTTAATTGTTTCCTTATCAAGATTTCTATTTGCACAAAGTAGGCAAAAATTCAGCGTAGCTAGACTGACTAAATTCCATTCGTCATAAAATTTCTTTTTACATTCTGGACATTCGACTTCTTCTGTTAATGGAATTGAAGCTCTCATTTTTTCTAATTTGTCTTTGTAATTCATTCTTTTTTTCTCCAGAAAACAAAAGCACTCGGATAAGGAGCTGGGTTTTTTGATCTTTTTCCATTTTGCCAAAAATGGACTCTGCCCTCAATAAAATAAATTTCAGCTTTGCCATGCAAGATACAATCATGCCATATACGAGTATCACTCTTTACGAATAATAATGCTAAGATTGAAACATTCCATTTTCTATGCTCATCATATGCTTTTCTAATCCATTCTTTGACGTTAGAGTATGGAGGATTCATCCAGCTGTCTCTTTTCCAGTCCATTTCCAATGCGTTATTTTTTATGAAAATTTTACACTTTTTATTGAAACCTGTCGCACACAAATCCATTGATGGCTCAAAGTCAAAGTAATCGCATCCAAACTGGAATAAATCTGGTGGAGTCTCCCATTCATTATTTTTTGACAGATTGAAAGTTGCACTCATTAGTTACACCAGCAACAAATCCAAATGTCCAGAAATTGCTCTGCATGACCTTCTGATGTAATTCTTTTGCAAATTGCACACTCAACAAATCGAGTTTGAGTCTCATAAGTTGTAATCATTTTTCTTTACTCCAGCATTTCACATGATACGCTTTGCCCTCTGGAGTTATGATTTTTTCAAAGTTTAAGACTTTGCCACATTTCATGCAAATCATTTCAAATCTCCAAAACAATATTTGCAGATAACAAACTCTGATTCTTTCAATCGATAACCCTCTGGCAATTTAGGATTTTTTATTGCGTGAGACATAGCTCCACAAACTGAGCAGCTGATGATAATTACATCATCTTTTTTCAAGTCGAATTACCCTCATATTTGAGCTCGATTAAAACGTCTCTCTCAATTTCTGTTTTTACTCGATTATGTTTGTTAACTAAATGTCTTTGAAACTCTGCGATTTGTTCATTAAATTCTTTTTCAGAATACCAGCAAAATAATGATCCACAGTCAATACATTGGAGTCTCATATTTTTTGCATCATAAGGAGACTGATGCGATTCAAATCTTTGTATCATTGATGAGACAATTCTTTGCTTTGGCTCTCCAATAATCTGAGGCTTGAGAGTCCTCTCTGCTATTCTTGACATTGGCTGATTGAAAGTCTCATAGTATTTGTTTTTTATTTCCATGTATTTTATCTCAGCCTTTAATTTTTCAATTTGTAGTTTTACTTTTTCTGTTTGCAAGTCCTCAGTTTTTTTAACTAACTCGTTAGACAAATACATCTGAATAATTTTTCGAGCAAATTCGTTTGTAGAGATTTTATCAATTTTTGCGAGTTTGTCAAGTTTTGATCTCTGCATTGGCTCGATACGAAATGAAAACGTAGGATGCCTGTCTCTGTAATTCAATTTTATCTCCCTGACCAGTCCGATTTATCGGACTGTCCTGTTTGTTGTGATTTGAGAAATTGATCCTCAGCTTCTTCTAATTCGAGCTTTTCTTCTTTTTCTTTTTCTTCCAAAGAGTTAGCTGGCTTAGCTGCATTGAGATTGTCTAATACTTGTTGTTTACTTCCTTTACTTCCATAAGCATCCTCCAAAATTTGAGAAGCTCCCCAATGTCCTTTTTTTGCAACGAAAGAATAATTGTAATCAGATTGTATGAGCCATTTTTGAGCAAAGATATGACGAATGGCGTGCAAAGAATCAGTCAGCCAATAATTTCCAATTAGATTTCCATCCTCGTCAGTCTCATGAAGATCTACTCCAGAAGCTATCAAGCACTCTCTCATAATTGCGTGTAATTTCTCCTCATTTTTTGTTACTTTCTTTACTGATCTAATTGTCTCATTGTTTGCTAGCTTTTCATCTCTTTGAGCTATTGTCAGTTTGTGTTTTGTTGGAAATTTGACAGAGTTTGTTTCAATGTATTTTCCATCATGTCCGATTAACACATGATCATAATTTGGAACGGTTTTACCATCCACTTCTTTGTATTGCTCGATACCATATTTTTCAAGTATTTGCTCAGGCTTTAATTTTCCCTCGTCTATGGCTCTCATTCCCTCCTCGATTTCTTTAAGTCTCCTATTTACTAACAATTTTGTCTGTGGAGTCAAAATCATTTCTGTATGAGAGATTCTTTGTTTTCCAGCTTTTGTTTTGAGTCCCCATGTTTTACGAGTTAGGAATTTAATTTTCATAACTTTAATATCGGAATTTTTGAAGATTTTTTCCTCCCAAACTCCAGTTTGATAATCTTCTCCCAATGGATCTTTGGCAATATTCCAGAGTTTTGGATTTCCGTATGTCGCTGTCAGTCCCTCCGTAGCTCTCCAGCCCACATCCAATCCTATCATAAAATAAAGATAAGCATCATCCCAATCTGCTTGAGTCGTAACAAATTCTGTTTTTTTTACTTTTTCTTTTTTACCCATCTCAATGACATTTTTTGCATCTCGCAGCTCTGGAATTTTATCCTCGACAACTTCTGTCTCCTCCATGTCAGTTTTGTCAATAGTCCCATAAACAGAGTCTTGAGAAAAAGTTAGCTGCTCTTTTGTTTTGATTTCTGACAAACACTCGATTGCTTTTCTAATTTCGCCAGCTGTCATTTTTAATGTAGCATATTTCAAAATTACTTTAGGCATTTCAAACCAGCTGCCGACTCTTTTGCCTCCCTTAATTATGTCAAGAGCCTCGCCAAAATGTTTGATTGCAATTTTGAATTGTTTTTGCTGAGACTCTGAAGCTGCTTTGGCAAAACTTCTTTTTTCCTGCGCTACTCTGTCTCCTTTTTTTGTTGTCTTATTTCCTGTCCCTGAGAAATATGGTCTTTTTGGATCATTGCTAGCTGCCCATTCGTCTAACGACCATTTTGATCCGTCAAGAGCTGTCCATGTTTTTTTAGCTGCTCTTTCTTTAAACCATGCCTCGAATTTTTTTTTGTTTTTTGCATCCTCTGGAGATAACTCATCATTAGCAGCTACAAAGTCCTCAGCTGTTAAGTCCAAAATGTTTAATGCTTTTTTCAAATTGTAAGTAACGCCATTCCAGTCAGATCTATCGGATTTATGTTCTGTATCTCTTTCAAACCGTTTGATTAATGGCTGTTGTTGAAACTTTTTCAGCTCGATTTCTATTTTTGATGCCGGTCTTTGAATTTTTGCTTTTGTTCCTTTTTCAGTCAAAAGTCCGAAAGCTTTTGCCATGTTAAGATATTTTGCCTGAGTTTGAGATTTTCCTAATTCTACCATATCTTTCATTTCGTATTTGTCTTTGTTTGCCATAATTCCTGACTTTGTAGCAATGTCAGTATAGGCTAAAACGACATCAATGAATCGCTGTTTTCTGTCCTCCTTATATGGCGTGATGTCAAATCCTAAACTATTCAAATATTTGACAGCTCTCTCATCAACGTCAATAGAATACTCAGCTCTTGATGCCCATTGACCTAATTTTTTGCTGTGCTTTTGTCTCCAATACATAGGAATTACCCATTTATCATCATGCTTGATATTTTTTCCATCAACTTCTATATCAATTTCAATTATTCCTTTTTCATTTTCTTTTGATTTTGGGACAGGAAAATCAATAACATCTTTTACAGCTAATTCAGTCGCCACTTAGATAACCTCCTGACGGACTCCAGCCTAATTCCCATAATTCTTTTAGCCATAAAAAAAAAGAATGGAGGATCATTTATCCTCCAATGGATGTATCTCTGGAGTAGTTAAACCAGCTTTATCACATGCGCTGACATACTCGACTAACTCATTGAGTTTTCTGTCAAGTCTTGCACAAAGAATCGTCATTTCAGTTAGCCATGCACAATCATGCACTCCCCCACATTCTGGACACTCTCTCGCTTTGGTCAATGTCATACCAGCCATGTTTTTCTCCAGCGAGAAAAAGGATAATGGATTTGCTGTCGTATCTTTTCTCTCATTCTCGCTATTTCTAACGAACTCATATTATTTGATATGAGATTTTTTTTGATCAGGGCTGGTAGATCAATGAAAAATGCGTTAGTTGTCGCTTTCGCTGATCCCCATGTCCTGACAATTTTGGAATTTGCCATGTCAAATCCATACATAATTTCTTTTTAAAACTGTCGAATGACAAGAAATTGACCTAATAGAGCTTTTTTTATAATATCGAGTATATTGACTCGTATGCCATCAGCTAAGCAAATCAAAGCTCGAAAGGCTTTCGTTAGAAAATACGCCAAAAAAGGTAAGAGAAAAGCAAAGTCGAAAAAACCCAAAAAACCCACGAAAGAAAAGCATTTTTACAAAGCATTATCTCAGGAGGATAGTCAATTATTGGAGTCGTTTGACGAACAATGGGACAGAAAAATGAAAGCATTTTTGAATAAATCGAACAATGAATCCTGAGCATGGTAGGTTAATCGCTAACGCCTTTGAGGAGCTCGAACATAATCCTCATAGTCCAGAAGTTAAACGAGCCTATGAAATTTTTATCGAGGAGACTTTGGCTCAAGCGAGGCAATTACAAAAAGAAGGCATAAAATTCGAGCCTTCTGGATCAAATCTCTATTGTGTCTCGCATGGTATTTCCTGTGGTAGAGGAGGGAATTACGAAACAGCTCAGGAAATGCACAAAGATATTGAAAATAATCAACATCTGTTTTATCGCCCATCTGACGAGGATTATGGAGGCTATGAAGATCATCCATTATTCCAGCTCACAAACATCAAAAATACGAATGGACATGACATGAGAGCAAATGACGTTTTTCGAGCTGTCCATGACATCAACGGTCATAACAAAGCTGACCATGCGCCATTTACTCCAGCTGGAGAGCAACGAGCTTTTGTTCAGCACAAAAAAATGTATAGCAATGATGCGATTCGAGCTCTTTTTACAGAAACTCAGGGACAGGGAAACTGGGTTAATTATAATAAAAAATCTGGAGAGCAAAATCGCTTTTATCAGAAGTCAGGAGACTTGGATAAACTAAAATTCCCTCCACAAAAGGCAGCTATTTTTCCTGATGGCATCATATTTGCTGATTGGCATCCCTGAAAAATGAGCTTTTGTGATTTTTTGGCTATGACATCTGACATCAGAAGCTCTTTTTCGAGGCTAATATTCCCTCACGAATACTTGAGCTTTGATGATTTTTGTATGCAGGAAACAAATTACGGAATGGTTTTCTCGAAGGAATACAGCTTTTTACGTCATTTTTGTATGCAGAAATATGTATGGCTAGGCGTGTACTTTACCTTTGTTTGCATGGCTTATAGCGAAAAAATGCTTCCTATTTCAAAAATTACCTCCCATACGCCTCCCATACGCTATAAAACGTATGGCTAGGCGTACCAAAACTCATATCACTCTATCTAAAAGGAGACGGTAATGCGTATGGCATAGACTTTGGTTTTTTCAAATAGAGATTATTGCGCTAATAATTTTTTCATAAAGCTTTAAAAAAAATAATTTGGAGTTAGTTAGTCTCCTTTTTTTTTTTAGGCTCAGCGCCCACTAGCATGAGTCCCAATCTTCATGAGTGCCATTGCGCCCAATACAGTAGTCGAGATCATTGCCAGAGTCAGTATTTCTGTCTCCATGAGACTCTGCGATTTAATCTAGTATATCTAATCCGAGCTTGAAAGGTCATGCTTGAGTCCGTTCAACCTTCCATCAAGTCTCCCCACTTTCTCGCAGAGATTAGCAACTGACTTGATTAAGTATAGGTT
>LULF01000303.1_pt1 | contig 14338 bp, 14 predicted proteins | sample 728221 | NCBI WGS metagenome assembly LULF01 (sample SAMN03860296, study PRJNA289734) | marine metagenome | biome: seawater column; feature: ocean; material: water; isolation source: Red Sea water column Station 169 - depth 500m | place: Saudi Arabia: Red Sea | collected 2011-10-15 | depth 500 m | reverse complement strand
ACTCAGTAACGGTAGGATGTTTTCCACAAAGAGCGCATTCTGGGTCTTTGCGTACACGTACCTCTTTGAAATTCATCTTCATGGCGTCATACAAGAGCAAGCGTCCCATAAGGGGAACTCCATTCTCCAGAATCAGCTTAATTACTTCTGTGGCCTGTATCAGTCCAACAACTCCCGGGAGCACGCCCAGGACTCCCGCAACTGCTCAACTTGGAACCAGTGCGGCAGGAGGAGGTTCTGAGTAGAGACACCGGTAACATGGCCCTCCGGACTCAGGATCAAAGATTGTTATCTGTCCCTGGAAGCGAAAAATTGAAGCAGATACAAGCGGCTTTTTAGTAAAATATGCCGCGTCATTGATCAGGTATCGAGTCTCAAAATTATCGGATCCGTCAGCAATGATGTCATATTGCCCGAACAGTTCCAGAACGTTTTCACGCTCAAGGCGAATATTATGCACCTCAACTTCAATATTGGAATTACCCGCTAGAATTGTGTCGCATAGAGAATGAACTTTAGGCCGGCCCTCATCAGACGCGGCATGCGCTATCTGTCTGTGCAAATTTGTGTGATCAACTACATCGAAATCAACTAACCCGAGTTTCCCGATTCCCACAGCACCCAGATACATTCCCAATGGCGATCCCAGACCCCCGGCTCCAATCATCAGTACTTTGGCCTCTTTCAACTTCAACTGACCCCCCATGCCGACTTCAGGCAAAGTCAGGTGCCGGCTGTAGCGGTTGATTTCCTCATTATTTAAAGTCATTTTGCCCTTTTTTAGCTGTATACAGATCCTCCCGCTACTGAAGGGACAATCTGAATGCTGTCTCCGTCCTTAACAGTACTCTTCATGCCATCAGCATAGCGAATGTCATCATCATTGAGATAGACATTGATGAAATTTCTGACTATGCCATTTTCATCAAACAGGTTTGGTTTGAGTTCAATGAATTGTGTGCATAAAGAATCTAATGCCTCTTCAACTGAGCTGCCGTCAACTTCGACCTCATCCTGGTTGTTTACATATTGTTTTAATGCAGAAGGTATTTCAATCAATACTCCCATAACTCTCCTTATTTCTGACTTAATCTTTAAATTATTCTGTGTATTATTTGGCTCACGGGTTACCATAAGATACTGAAATTACTTACTTAGGCTTGTCATTCCGGACGAAGCAGTAGATCTTATGACGTTCTGGTTTAGCATAAGAACCCAAACATACTAGTGGTTACCATTCAAATTCAGTGAATTTTGAGTAAAAATTTAAACTTGTTTATTATATTAAACAATAATCCGATATATCGAATATATCACTATACACTTTTTTTGCAAGAAAAAAATCTGAGGTTAAATCAGGTTCAGCATTAATAAATACTGAATAGAATTATCAAAATAATCGCAGGTCTTTAGATATTCACGTCGAAAATGCAATACATGTTTACTCCCTGGAAGCAAGGAATTTGTCAACAGCTTTCAAGTAAGGTACATAACGCTCAGCAAACTTCCAGTTTTCAGCATCCCAAATTTGGTCTTCAAGCAACTCTTCCATTGCAGAAAAATAGGTTATCATCGGTTCTGTTTGGTTTCGATGATCATCGTTTGTCCACTGGATCATTTCCATGTCTAACATCATTTGGGCAAACAGCCCGTTCATCTCCATGAGATACTCTACATCATCTAAACTGTCCATAGATGGATCGAAAAAGATCCGTTTTTCTGCGTCGTGGAACCTTGCCTTTGACAGCCGTAGAATCTTCATGGCAACCTCATGGTAATGATTGCTTTGAAATTTTGTTGCTGCTTTGAGAAACAGTGTCGCAGAATAGGCGTAGTCGGGCAGACTGCCGCTGCGAAGCCACTGCCTTTCTGAAATAGAATAGTAATGGTATAGCTGATCATTATTGAGAATCATTTCTGCCATAAAATCAAGAGACTGGGTTACCTTCTCCTCCAGTGAATTCCGTGTGGTGTAGTCGAGCACATCTATCAGATAAACAAGAGTTTTTGCAAGTCGGTCGGTAAAAACCTTTTCTACAACATTGGGCCGATGCTCATGCTTGCGGTGATCACCACTCAGAAAATAGTATGAAGTATCTGCTTCCTGGAAACTCAAAAAAGAGCCTATATTCGGTTCAAACAATGTCGAAGTCAAATATTGCACGGTTTTATCTGCAGCTTTTTTCAAATCAGGAGAGGGACTTTGCCTGTTGATTTCATACATAATCATAACAGCGCCGGCATTCAGGTCAGCCATTTTTTCATAGTGTGGTATTTGCCAGTCCTTTTTTTCAGCATACCGGAAAAATCCCCCTTCGACCGGATCGTAAATATGCTCAACTGCTTTTTCCAGAGTCCTGGTGATCCATCGAATGGCATCTTTCCTGTCGGTTCCTCTCAAAGAATGTAAAAGGTATAGAAAGGTTTGATGAAGTATGGATTTTTCACCCGTACCAAGGCCATATTCTTTCAAGTCAAAGTTGTCTAGAATTCCCTGGTGGAACATTTCACGTAATTTCACCAGGTCGGCTTTTTTAAGTTTAGCAGGGGGGACATACTCTATTTGAGAATTTTCTTCCCCATCCACAGATCTGTTTTCGGAAATATTTTTATGGACATCCTGGATTACCTCAAGGAATTCGTCCGCATAAAGCGTTCCAGCATACTTGTAATAGAGGGAACCGTCAGGATTTAAAAATACAGTAAAAGGCACACCTGTCGCCTTGTATTTGCGGTAGGCAGAGCTATGGATATCTGCGTCTATGAAAATGTTCGTGAAATGATTTCGCAGGTAGGTATACACTTTTTTCCTGCTCAGCGTTTCTTCATTGAAAACGTCACACCAGTGACACCACTGAGCGGCAAAAAGGAGAAAATACGGCTTGTTTTTCTCTCTGTTTTTCCTGATTACATCGCGGCTGTACTCCTGGAAATTTACCGATGACCCTTCATGCTCAAACGCTGTAGCATGAGGTATCAGGATGATCAGTGCCGTTAAGAAATATACCAGACATTTAGGAGTTGCCGAGTACCACTGGTACGCGGTAAAGCTATGCATGATTGGAATCAGGGACACTTACGATTGTTTGATCTTCAAAAGACTTTTAATTTGATGCAAAAGAGGTCTCCCATCAATATCGTGCGGGAATGTTTTGCTGATTTCTCCATCAGTACCGACGACAATAATATTTGTTGTATGCGAAATCGTGTAGCCCAAGGACGAATTGTTTGACTCATTCTTTTCCATTTCGACACCATACTTTTGAGCAACATCGGCCACTACCTCCGGGATTCCTGTAACTCCCACAATATTTGGATGAAAATAGCCTGTGAATTTCCTGAGTCTTTCCGGAGTATCCCGCTCAGGATCAAGACTGATGAAAAGTGATCGAATCCGTTTTAGCTCAACGTGTGTCAACTTTGAAAATACATTGGCGATCGTTGCCAGTGATATCGGACAAACGTCCGCACAGGAGGTGTACCCAAAAAACAATATGACCACCTTTCCGCGTAGATCCTTCAGAGACAAAGGCCCATCGGCAGATCTTAGTGTAAAATCTCCCCCGGGGATTATTTTTGCTCCTGAGTTAGCTTTTTGATGGGCGTTAAGAGGGGGAAAAATTTGAGAATTAACTAATATTGGAAAAGCTATTAAAAAAGATAATCCACATCTAGAAAATAATTTCATCAAGAATTTCATACATGTCTTTTTCTAATATTTCTGCAATTCTCATCATTCTTTCAGAATTGAAAATACTGGCAAAAGCGGTGGGTTTTAAAAATGAGACAAAAACTTGTTCTTTGTTATCTGCTTGATAGACTGCAAATTTCACAGGCATAAATACACCCGCTGTGAGGTCAGTGGAAATCAGCTGGCTGCAACTTTCCAAGTTACAAAATTCCACAATTTTGTAAAATTTGAATCTTACCTTGTTTTCAGCATCTCCATTAAGACGGTCATGTATATTATCAATATTGTTTATACGAGTAATAAGATAGTTTCGGGCTTTAACTTCTTGAATTAAGTATTCAAGCACCTCATCAAAGTTCATTCCAGAAAAATTTCTTGTTACAATATCCTCTGAAACGTCCATATTGGAGATTATTATGGTTTCATAAAGCTTTTAACAATTTATGGATATTAATTATTAATTTTCTTCAGGTTTTTTTATTGTTTTAATATAATTTATTAAATCCCATCTTACATCCTCCGAAAGAACAAGTCCCCACGGAGGCATATCTGATTTGCCATTTTCAATTATCCAATACAAGTAGCTATCAGCCGCACTATCTGCTTTATACCAAGCCCATAACTGTCTTGGCCAAGTTGCAAATCCGTGGGCAACTACTCCATATCCATTCCCATTCAACCCATGGCACTTAGCACAGTTTTTTATAAACACGTCCTTTCCGCGTTTGATAGAAGAATCAAAATCGACTGTCGGATTATTAACTTGTTTTAAATCCATAGTCATATCACCTAATATCGTCATTGCTTGATTCTCTTCATCTATAAGATTTGCATTAGCAATCAGTGGCCCTTTATGAACTTTATACTTGTGTCCAGCCGGGTCTTCTATTTCACCAATAACAGTTTCAATTTTGTTTTTCGAAATAATATCCGGATCATATTCAATTCTTAGAACAGGCCATCCAGAATCAGTTTTTTTCAGGTTTAAATCTAAAATTTTAATATCAAGCTTTTTTAGAAGCTCAGACTGTAATGCTTTTGTACTCGCAATAGAAATTATTCCCTCAATTTTAAACTTATCTACCACTGTTCCAGCAAAAATTGTCTGGAACAAGAAAAAAGAAAAACAGTAAGAAATCACAAAAATCTGTGAAAATTTCTTCATGATAAACTATTTTTTTATTGGTTAGCAAATGGCTAAATGAATTGCTTTTAGCCTTTAAATTTTATTTCTTTGGAAGCTTCCCATCTTTTACCAAAATTATCTATGAAAACAATCTTTACTGGTGCTTCCTTAGTAGCTTTTAATTTAAATGTAAATAGTGGATCATCTGCAATACCTGAAGATAAACTTAAACGACTGACAAGTTCATCTCCATAGTATACAAGCATATTTCTAATGAAAGTTACAGGCTTTGCTCTGTTAAAAACGGGCTCTGTTGTATCGTCAGCCATTGCCAGTCCTGTGAATGAAGGGTGGTCAAACTTAACCTTCACCTTGAAAACCTTATTTTTTTTGATACGTCTGGAAACTCTTATGCGAGGGGGCTTTATCTTTTCTGCCATTCTTCTTCTCGATTTAAAATGTTTAAGCCAGTGGTATTCATTTACTCAAAAGCTAATACTTTGATTCTGTCATCCAAGGTTGATTTTATGATAGATTTTCTCTCGATGTAGTTGATTAATTCTTCTACAATCATTTTGCCGGTATCCTTTACATGAGTTGCACCAAATAGAGGGTTATTCTGAAATCTTGTATGAGCAGAAGCAACACTGAAAACTTTTTCCTCGGAAAATTCTTCTCCTCCTATATTTATTCTTAAAACTCTTTTGCCGGCAGGCTTTGCAAGATCACATAGAATTTTCATTCCAGAAAATCGAATCATATCACCACCCACCCTGATATATGGATCTTTGTTTACTACTGAACTTAAAATGTTTTCAAGGAGATTTTTTATCTCTTTTCCCCTCATTGAAAAGGTAAAAATATGGCCTTCTGTCGGAATAACATTATATAAATCCTCCTTGGTTATCTTTCCCGGTAATACCGAGGCTCCAAAACGCCAAGCAGGAAAAAAAGCAACGTCTGTTTTCTGGATTTCCCTCATTGCATCTGTGATCAAGTTACCGACTGTACTCTGCCAAAAGTCTCGTCGATGCATTAAAACTTCTGACTTGCCTATGATTTTTGATAATTCTGCCTCATATGGCAGGTATGCATCCTCTATTAATTTTGAAACCTCAGGATCTGGATCAATCCTATTCTGCATAACCTTATTAAGCCGATACTCAAAATCAATAATTTTTTTGTCTTTTATTTCCAAATCCAAACTCACTACATATTTCCCATGGGCACCACCCTGAAAGACCAGTGTATCATTCCATACTACAGGGTCCAGTACTTCATCGTGTGTGTGTCCACTTAGCATGACATCAATTCCATCCACTCTTTTAGCAAATTTTTGATCAAGACCGAACCCTCCATGAGAAATGAAAACTACCAGGTCCGGATCTTCCTTTTTTCTTATTCCCGCTAATAAATCCCGAGCTTCATCTTCTTTGATACCAAACTTGTACCATTTAGCAGCCCCAGTAATTGCTGATGTTAGGGCTGTCCAAGGATAAGTATAGCCAACTATAGCAACTTTTAGTTGTCCTACTTTACGGATAATATACTGATCAAGCGCTGGTTCTTCCCATTCTTTGTCAGTAAGATTGTAGGCAATTACCGGAAAGTTAGCCTTGTCAATAAGATCAAGGAAATGATCATTTTTATAGAAGAATTCCCAATTCCCTGGAACCATTGCATCATATCCGATAGCGTTCATTATCTTAACCATTGCAACGCCCTTGTCAAAAAAAGTAATCCCTCCACCATGCAAGGTATCACCAGCATCAAACAGGAGATTTTTACCTGGTTTCTCTGCTTTTAATTTTTTGATCATGGATGCAACATGTGCCATCCCACCGATTTTTCCTTCTATTTTGGCCTTATTGACGTAGTCCCCTTCACGAGATACTTTACCCCAGGGTTTTATGTCATCAAGGTAGCGATAATATATTGGCTTTAAATAGGCGTGTATATCGTTTGTAGTGATTATCCTGATTTGTTCAGTTGCAGAAGCTAATAAGTTAGCTGCATTAGTTAGCAATAATAATAAAAAAACACTTGCAAAATAAACTTTGAATAAAAAAGTTTTTGCCCAATCAGAGCTGTCCCACACTTTAACACCCTCCAGCTGCTACAGTCACTTTTTTACTTGCTGCCCATTTACCGTGCTTGTTGCACTCTGCTATTACCCAAACTGTTCCTTCACCTCCAGATAGACGAATTTGAGTACTTAAATATGCTTCTCCGTTAACAGGGGTAAGGAAAAATTTTCCTTTTATAACAATAGGATCTGCAAAATTCATAATTTGAATACTTTTTATGTAGTGGTCTTCATCCATTGGATGGTCAACACTACAAACTATTGATGCACTAGCACCATCTTCAACAACTGGTGGCAATGATATTTTAGGCAAATGGATTCTTTCTAATTCCGTCAAATTTTCTAAATCTTTTGGGGTTTGAAAAACTGCGCCATGTGCGTCATTTGATGAAGGAATTACTGATAGGAGAGGAATTGTCAGCCCTCCAACCATCGTATAGTTAAGAAATTTCCTTCTTGAAAAATTTTCTATATTTTTCATTCAATTCTCCTAGACTGTGAATTAAAATTAGAGCAAATATTTTATTTGCTAATAAACAAATAATTTATCTAGAGCAGAAAGACACATTAAAATTGGTGGCCGAAAAATCTATTTATAAAATTTCGACCACCAGCTATATTATTCTACTCTGATGCAGCAATTTGCATTATTTGATCATCTTTAGATTCAAATCCTTACATTGCAGCTATTATAGCACTTGGACTAGGTACCCAGCGCACGCCGTTATTTTCTATACCCGAATCAATGTCTGTGGTAATTATTTCCCACTTAGTAGGATCTGATGATGATGTATCAACAAGAGTTGCTACTTCTTCCTTTGGAGTTGAAATAATTGCTCGTGTTCCTTCTGGATTAAAAGCAACATTATGAGGTTTCAGACCTGTCTCTATATCAATGATCTTAACATCATTCTGGGTATCAATTACAGATACAGTTTCCGATTTACCAGATTCATTAGTAAAAATTCCGTATCTGGGATTTGCAGGATTTAAGTAGAGTCGGTTACCGTTTTTACCGGTTTTTATGACTTTAATCAGTTCAAGACTCGCCATATCAATTACTCCGACTGAATTGTCTTTCCTTAAACCTGCATAGCACTTTGATCCATCTGGAAGACAAGTGAAATTACCTCCACCACCAGGAACTTTGATGGTTTTGTGAATTTCATTTGTAGCAGTATCAATTAGGACAACTGCCTTTGAGGCTCCAACTAGAAAATATTTCCCGTCGGGAGTCATTCCTCCAGCTCTCCCTCCCTTTATAGGAATAAATTTGATTTCTTTTCTTCCACTTACGTCAACAATCGAAGCCCCCTTTGGTTCCTGCTGGCAAGTAGTAAAAACTTTTGAGTCATCGAATGTGAACATTGCGTCCCTAGCTCCTGAACAACTCAGATCAACTATGTGGGAAGGACGGCGAGTGTCGGTTCTCAAAAAAGTAAGATATCCATTTTTTTTATCTAAGATATTACCTGTTACCGCCAAAGGGGATTTGTATGCAAATCCAATATGCAAGGGTGCTTTTATTGTTTTACCTCCCATACTTAATCTGAAAGTATCAACTACCTCATGGGTTGTTAAATCTATAGTCCACATTACATCTTTTTCATATCGCTGCGAAGACCAAGCATATCTTCCGCCAGGAATTACAAAAATGTGATGATTCCCTGCGGGTTTAAAAGAGGTGCCAGGAGGGTCACTTAACTTAATTTTTTTGATTGTCTCCCCTTTATTATAGTCTACAACCGAAATAGTACTTTCACCTTGGTTATCAATAAGGAAATATCCATCCATTCCTTTAACTACAGAAAAATTTGCCTTCATTGTATTCTGTGGGTCCAGCCTAACCAAAGACTCATATTCCGCAGGACTCATGCCTTTTGATGGTGCTCCAAATTTTGCTCCGCCAGTAGTTACACATCCTGAAATTATTCCAGCTAAGAACGCAAATGCTACCAATAGAATTGAATTATTTTTCATAACTTTCTCCTTATAAATGTCAATTAATGATTCTTACTCTTCCCACTTCAAAACCAGGGAGGAGACTCAGCGGACAATTCCGCCAATTATATAACATACAATAAATAATCTATTTTTTCATGACTACCTCCTTTTGTGTTTTAATTAACGGTTCGCTTTCGACTCCTTCCTTTACCCAATTCGGTTGAGCCCTTCTTGGGAAATTGTTTTGTCTCCTAGCCTCATTCCAAAATTTTATACCACCACCAATTTTTTGCTGACTTCATTCCAAACTGCCATCAAGTACCAAAATAACATTATGGCAATAATGATGATTAGTGCCATCTTCCAACCAATAACATCAGGCAAAAAAAGCTCAGTTCCAAGTTTAGCCCTCAATCCACTAGCAACTAGCCAGTCCCTGAAGTAGGACGTACTCAGTGCAAACGTGACAAGTGTGACCCAGAGTTTAACCTGTCCCTCTCCAGCCCGCCAGATAGTACCCGATGCACAACCACCACTAAGGGACATTCCAATCCCGAAGATGATACCACCCATCAGACTGCCAATCCAAAAACCTGGTAATACAGAAACATCCCAGGACCTCAAATCCGTCCATTTCAGGATTGTGAACCCGGTTACGCTGATGATGACCGCAAGTGCAACTGCTTTAGTAGCTTCCGCATCACCCGTCATGAAAGGGTCTCTGAAAGCCCTTACAAAGCAGAAGCGTGTACGCTGCATGACGATGCCTACAAGCAGTCCAAAGAGCATAAATCCGCCGCTTACGGAATAATCAAAGGAATCGTAAGTGAAGATCACAATGATACACAGCAGCAAAACCAATAACCCTGAAATTGGCTGGGCTCTACTCGGTACACCCGACATGTCATCCCTGTTCGGTACTTGTCGCACCCCCCAGGAAGTTGCTGGGAGATACTCTATCTCCCAGATGAGCAGTTTCAACCCGACAAATGCTCCTACCATCAATCCGACCATCATGACCACGCCTGCCATTGACAGTGCGCTGATTGCACTAAAAAAACCTCCTATATTGCAGCCGAAAGCGAGGGAAGCCCCGATTCCCATCAGTACTCCGCCGAGCAGCCCCTTGAACAATTCCCTGGCTGGCGCCATACGAACCCGGAACTGCCTGCCAAGCAATGCTGCCACCAGTGATCCGATGATCATTCCGAAACACAGTACTGAACTGGTAAAAAGAGTTGGAGGAAGGACATTCATCTGAATTACACCGATTTGGTTGAAAAACCAGTCACCCCAGTTTCTCACACCGTTTGAGACGGTCCAGGGTCTATCAAAGGCAAACAGGAGCACATTCCCCATTCCCAGTAGTAACCCTCCAATCCAGATAGGCCATTGCCGATCGAACAGCCTTTCATAGCCGTTGCAGAAAGCCGCTTTTATGCTGTAAGGCTCCTCTGCAGTTGTATCTAATAACATTACCTTTTCTTTACTTTAGTTCACTCAAGTACTTTATTTAGCTCAATTGTTAGAAACAAAAACATTTAAAGATAGAGATATTTTTATCAGAGTAGCTGATTTTATCAAGCCAATTTATAGAAAAGTCTTAATCCTTTTTTACTCGATTGATTTTCTTGAGTCTTCCGGCAGATCCATTGCTTCAAAGACATAGTCAATCAAATCACGTACTACCATCTTCTCTTCGTTACCAGAGGTCTTGACGGCATCAGAATACATAGTCATATCTTTGGGACATGCTACAGTGAAATATTCGACATTGAGTAGAAGGGCCTCCTCAATCCGATTTTCACTGGGACGTTGCTTCATTTCCTCATGTTCCTTTAACCAGACCTGTCCTCCGCCTGCACCACAACAGAAGGAATTGATTCGGTTTCGGGGCATCTCAAGGAGTTCAACTCCACAATGCTGCATCACTTCACGCGGGGCATCGAATATTCCATTGTATCGTCCAAGGTAACAGGGGTCATGATAGGTGCCTTTGATTTTGAGAGGTTTGATGATTTTGATCCTCCCCGATAGAATCAGTTCCAGCAGCAGCGTTGAATAATGCTTCACCGAATAAACTCCACCCTTTGAAGGATACTCGTTTAACAGAGTATTATAGGTATGAGGATCAGTAGTCAGGATATGCTGGAAATCACAATTCTCGAGGGTCTTGATGTTCTCTTCCGCGAGCGCATCAAACAGACCTTCCTCTCCAACCCTACGGGCATCGTTTCCAGCCGATTTCTCTTCTTTCATGAGGATTCCGAAATCAACACCAGCCTCATTGAGAACCTCTGCCACCCTTCTTGTATTTTCCACACAATTCTGGTTGAAGGATGCAAAATCGCCAACAAACCAGAGGTATTCCACCGATTCCTTGGAAGCATCTTTTATCTCGAAGTTCAGTTCCCTGGTCCAGCGTGTACGTTTTCGTGAGGACTCTCCAAAAGAATTACCCTGTTCATCAAGGCTGCGAAGGGCGTCCGAAAGTTCATCCGGCATCCGTGCATCGAATACCAGTTTCCGGCGGATCTGGAGAATGTCCTGCATCGGTTCATTGCCAACCGGACAGACTTCCACACAGGCCATACAGGTGGTGCAGGACCAGACCGCGTCTTCTGAAATTGCATCCTTCAGCAAATCCAGTTTGGTACTTCCTTTTGCCAATCCGGAAACATGCTGGTTGATAAAATAACGTTTATTGATTTCCAGTGCGGAAGGACTCAATGGCGTCCCAGACTGATGCGCAGGGCAGACCTCATGGCAGCGTGTGCACATGATGCAGGCATAGGAATCAAAGACTTGTTTCCAGGGAAGTTCATCCAGGGTTGCCGCACCAGGATTGGACCCATCCACTGGGTCAAGAAGTTTGCCTTTGGCCTCACGATTGGTAAAAGCAAGATTCAGAGGAGCCAGGAAAATGTGAATGTGTTTGCTTCTTGGAAAATAAGGAAGGAAAAAGACAATCAAGCCCATTGCAAGCCACCAGGTGACATGGATTCCTGTTTCCAAACCGCTCCAGCCAAAAAATAACGGTGCCACCAAGCTTGCCGTGGGTAAAGACCATTCTGTAGTTTCCCGCTCCGCCAAATGAAAAGCAGTCCCCAACCAACGTGATCCAACATGGAGGATGATGAAGATCCCAACGATCAGAGAATCCCTACGAATCCCTCCTCCCACTACTTTAGTCTGTAGTTTGACGTTTCTATTGAATTCAAAAACCCTGGGCTTGCCTATGAAACGACGAATGAGGAAATAAATTATTCCTATCAAAACCAGGATACTGAACAGATCGGAAAAAAGATTAAATCCCAACGCCACAGGATGGGAGCTATCGATGGTAGTCCACCCCGAGACGTAGGCCTCCAGCAGGTCATTGAAATTGACCAGCAAGTAGAAACTGAATCCAAAAAAGATGAAGGCGTGGAAAAGACTGACAATCGGTCGGGACTTGAAGAGCGGTTTCTGCAGACCAACCTCGATGAGGGCCTTGATCAGCCTCGATAGAAACTCATCGGTCCGGTAAGAAGGCTTTCCCTGAGAAACAATAACAAAGATTCTCCTAAAACCCTGGAACGCCACCCCCCCACAGACCAGCACCAGAAGAACGAAGGCAATTTGTTCAGTTGAACTGAGCATGCTTCCTTTGAGTCAAGGATTCAGGAAATTCACATGATTTTGTACTAGGAAAGAGAATCCTCCAGTTCTTCACAGATGTCAAAGAGGTCTCCCGTCATTCCGTAATGAGCAACATCAAAAATCGGAGCATTCTTATCAGTGTTGATTGCAATGATGGTTGAGACATCCTTCATCCCTTCAAGGTGTTCCGGAGCACCTGAGATTCCGAGGGCAATGTATACTTTAGGGTTTACCTTAAGTCCAGACTTACCGACCTGACAGGATTTGGGCAACCATCCCGCATCAACAACAGGTCTTGAACAGGCCAGATCTGCGTTCAAGTTTTTAGCCAGTTCCTGTGCCACTTCGATATCGTCCTTGCTGCCGATACCACGACCTACTGCCACCAGGATTTCACTCTGGGTTATATCAACATCAGCGGCTTCCGGTTCAATCAGTGCTTTAAATCTCACACTGCCTGCTCCGGATTCTGCCGAGAAATCTTCTACCGTAGGCGTACCGGAAACACGTCCGGACTCCGCGTTTAAAGCTCCGGGCAGCACCATTGCCACTGCGGATTCGGCGCTGGAAACCATATTCATCTTGCCGCCGTATAGCTGACTGGTAAAGGAAAATCCGCCTTGACCGGTAGTGATATCCATGCAATACGCCACCACCGGTTTCTCCAGTTTTGTGCCGACATTGGAGGCGATATCCATACCCATTGATGTGGACCCCACAAGGACCAGTGCTGGATTTTTTTCCACAACAACAGATTTAACCGCAGCAGCATAGTCTTCCGGATTATAATCATCACTTCCGCCGACTGAAATCAGCGAATCTGCAGCACCCAATTCGTCCGCTTTGTTCTTCATGCTGCCGAACACAAGCGCAGTACATTGAACGCCTGAATTTTCGGCCAGTTCCCTGCCCTTTCCCAGCATCTCGAACGTGATGTCCTGAAATTCACCCTGCAGATGTTCAGTAACTACTAGAATGTCATTCATTTTTCACTCTCCTGTTTACACTCACTAATGATTTCAAATTACACCTTTTTCCTTCAACACTGCCACCAGTTCCTCTGCAGACGAGAGCATTTGTGCGCCTTCTCCCTTTTCCGGAGGAGACATCGCTCTTACCTCACTTCCCTCTCCCGGACCAAGGTTTTCGACTACAACTTCTTCCAGGTTTTCACTCTGCTGCAACTGTCTCACCTTGCTGACCGGAGCATAACGGGGTGTCTGTCGGGCAGCCTGAACTCCAAGCACCGCGGGAAGATCAACCTCAAATTCAGCCATCATTCCTCCGGAATATTCTTTATGCACAGTAGCGACACCTCCGGATACATTTATCCCGGTGACAACACTCACACAGGGCACATCCAGACAGGACGCCAGAATTGGTCCCAGTTGACCATCACGGTCATCCACTGACTGTACTCCCGTCAATACCAGATCATACCCTCCTTCCGAAATTGCTCCTGCAAACGACATGGCAAACTGGTGGCTGTCTGCAGGTTGATTCCCCGTCAATTTCACAGCTTTATCTGCCCCCTTTGCCAACGCAGTGTAGAGCAGCTTGTCGGTATCTTCTCCCTCCACGGCCAGTGCAACCACTTCAGTTGCCTCGCCATTTTCTTTCAGGGAAACAGCTTCCTCCAGAGCATGGTCGTCAAACTCATTTACCTTGAGCTTGAGATATTCGGTATCCAGTGACTTTCCGGAATCATCAACTTCCAGTTCCTCCACCAAATCTGGAACCTGCTTCAAAGCAACAGCAATTTTCATAATTATTCTTTCTTAATTGATTTAAATGTAATGGTTAAGATTTTCGCTTACTTGAAATATAATATGCAGCAGTAACTGTATGC
>LULF01000549.1_pt1 | contig 14643 bp, 14 predicted proteins | sample 728221 | NCBI WGS metagenome assembly LULF01 (sample SAMN03860296, study PRJNA289734) | marine metagenome | biome: seawater column; feature: ocean; material: water; isolation source: Red Sea water column Station 169 - depth 500m | place: Saudi Arabia: Red Sea | collected 2011-10-15 | depth 500 m | reverse complement strand
TTCGATACGGATACCGTTGATAAAAATGCCTGGCATTTACAGGGCAACTGGGGACCAGTAGAAAAAGAACTAGAATCTTCAGAGCTTGTTGTTAAAGGAAAGATTCCAGAAGGCCTTAATGGGCTCTATGTAAGAAACGGTATGAATCCTAGGTCCGGCTATAGTGACCATTGGTTTTTTGGTAATGGAATGTTGCATGGGTTTAAATTTGAAGACGGTACGGTAAGTTATAAAAACAGATATGTAAAAACCCCTTATTACGAGAAGGACTTGGATGTCATGAGTTCTTTTGGTGACTTGAGTGCTTCGCCTGCTAACACTCATATTGTTAAACACGCCGGAAAGATATTGGCTTTAGAAGAGGCACATTTGCCCTGGCAGGTAGATGAAGAACTGGAGACCATAGGAGTGTATGACTTTGCAGGCAAACTAAATGGTGCTATGACTGCGCACCCAAGGATTTGCCCTAAGACAGGGGAGCTTTTGTTTTTTTCTTACTCCATGATGGCAGAACCTTATTTAACCTACTATCGAGTAAATGCCACAGGAGATTTAATTCAAGTTGAGCCCATAGAGCTTCCAAGGGCAGTTATGATGCACGACTGGAATGTGACTGAAAACCACGTTGTTTTTATGGATCTCCCAATAATTTCAGACATGAACTTGGCAGTTGAAACGGGTTCTCCTTTTGGCTTTAAGCCTGAGTGTGGAGCCAGATTGGGGGTTATGCCAAGAGATGGGTCCAATAGCGATGTGAGGTGGTTTGAAATTGATCCTTGTTTTGTATTTCACCCCCTTAACTCTTATGAAGAGGGAAACAAAATAATACTCTACGTTTGTAAACAAAAAGAGGCCATGGTTGGTGGTTTTCAAGAAGTTTATGGTGGAGATACAACAATAGGAAGGCTGTGGAAGTGGACCATAGACTTAGAGCTAGGAGAAGTTAAAGAAGAACAAATAGATGATGCAGCCTGCGACTTTCCAAGAGTAGATGACAGAAGAACAGGTTTAAAAACAGACTATGGTTACTGCATGACATTGGATACGAATGCCGAATCTTTAACTCTAGGAAGTCATGCGCATAAATATGATTTAGTTAATAACAAAAGGTTTACGCATGATTTGGGTAAGAATGTAAAAGGAGGAGAGCCCGTATTTGCACCAAAATCTAAAGATTCTGATGAAGAAGATGGATGGATTTTGATGTTGGCATATGAAGAAGAAACAGAAAAGTCAAAACTATTGATAATAGACTCCAAAGACTTTGAATCACCTCCTGTTGCAGAAATATATACACCCCAAAGAATACCTTATGGAGCGCATGGAAGCTGGATGCCAAAATAAAATAATTTAGAAGGAAGGGACATGGAGACACATTTTGCAACTTTGTGGGAAAACATTTCAGATGTAATTCCAGACAGAAAAGCACTTATTTGCGGAAAGATAGAAAGAACTTGGAGAGAATATGATGACCGGGCCGCCAGATTGGCAACTCTGCTATCAAAAAATGGTTTAGGTGATGATTCTAAAGTAGGCCTTTATCTCCATAATTCTAATGAGTATCTGGAAGCTCAATACTCTATTTTCAAGATTAAAGGTGTTCCGATAAATGTAAATTACAGGTACAAAGAAGATGAGCTTGTTTACCTACTAGACAATGCAGATGCAGAAGCAGTTTTTTATCAAGGTTGTTATGCGAGCCAAATTGAGTCCATAAAAGAAAAATTACCAAAGGTGAAAGTCTTTATTCAGGTTAATGATGGCACAACTGAACTCCCTGAATTTTCAGTTGATTTTGAAGACTCCATATCCAATAACAATCCGATGGAAAGGCAGGAGAGGTCAGGAGAAAATATTTATATGCTTTATACAGGCGGCACAACTGGCATGCCCAAAGGAGTTATGTATAACCATGAAGGTTTTGTTAGTGGAATGCTAAAAACAGGAACTGCTTGGGGATTGCTTCCGATAGCCCCTGAAGAACTAGAGAATACTACTGGTTTTGATTTAGATATTGTCCCTGGGCTCGTTAAGAATCTAGAAGAGTCTAATGGTTTAATAGTCAGCTTACCTGCCTGTCCTTTGATGCATGGAACTGGTATGTGGCTTGGTGCCCTCATTCCTTTAAGTGTAGGCGGCACAGTGGTAACAATCCCTCAGCTCGGCCTCGATCCAGATCTTCTATTGAAAGAAACAGAGAATCATAAAGTTAATAATCTGGTAATTGTTGGGGATGCGTTTGCAAAACCAATTAGAGATTCTTTAGATAAAGCAAAGGGTGAAGGCAATCCTTACGACATTAGTTCGGTCAACATGATGATTTCAAGTGGGGTTATGTGGAGTTCTGAGGTAAAAGAGGGCCTTCTTGCCCACCATGAAATGCTTTTGGTTGATGCAATGGGATCAACAGAGGGAGGTATGGGTGGCTCTATTGCTTCGAGAGAGAATCCAGCTCCAACTGCTAAATTTACCTTAAACCCCGGGGTTATAGTTATTACAGATGAAGGGAAACTTGTTGAACCTGGTTCGGGGGAAATGGGTCTGATTGGAACTAGCGGGTTAGTTCCAAAAGGCTATTACAAGGACGCAAAGAAATCTGCAGAAACTTTTAAAGAAGTAGATGGGGTGAGGTATAGCTTTCCAGGAGACTATGCTTTAGTTGAAGCTGACGGCTCTATCACCTTACTTGGACGGGGTAGCAATTGTATAAACACTGCTGGAGAAAAGGTTTACCCGGAAGAGGTAGAAGAAGCGGTAAAACGCCATCCTGATATTTACGATTGCCTAGTTGTGGGCGTGGAGGACGATAGGTTTGGTCAAAGAGAAGTAGCCCTAGCTTCTTTTAAAGAAGATAACATTGTGGAAGAAGCAGATTTAATTAGTTTTACTCGAGAGCACCTAGCTGGCTATAAACTTCCTTTTTAGACACCCCAGTAGAAAATAAACTGATTCAAGCTTTACTCGAGAAATCAGCAAGAGCAGCTTCTGGTGGTAACCTCCAACCCTGGAGAATCTTTGTCATTAACAATGACACCATGAAAATCTTTTTAAAGCATCTTTCAGGGTGGACTGAACCTGAAACACCTGCTTATGATATTTACCCTAAAGATTTAACGGAGCCTTATAAATCTGCGAGGCTCAAGGTTGCCATAGACATGTATGGTCTTCTGGGTATAGGAAAAGAAGATAAAGAAGCCAGAGTGAAGCAGATGTTAAAAAACTTTGAATTTTTTGGAGCACCAGCAGGATTCTTTTGTTATGTAGACAGACAAATGGGACCTCCGCAATGGTCAGATTTAGGTATGTTTCTTCAATCCTTTATGCTTTTAGCTAAAGAAGAAGGTTTGGATACCTGTCCGCAAGAAGCATGGTCAGCCAGACCTGACAGTGTTTCTAGTTTTGTGGGAGCCGGGGAAGAGTTAATGCTTTTTTGTGGTATGGCCATAGGTTACATAGATGATACGGCTCCAGTAAATAACCTAGTTACTGAAAGAGAGCCGTTCGATGTTTGGGCTAAGTTTATAGAAAAATAATTCTTTTAAATTTCTAAGGGAGAATTTGTCTCTATATTAAGTTGGCCTTCAAGACCTGCGACACGATGTTGAGCGCTTTTAATGTATTCAGGGTCCGATATCATGTCTAACATAGCTTTTCGGTTTGGATATGTGGCAATTGCAATCAAATCCCAAAGTTCTTCAACCTCTCCCAGCATCAGTCGCGATACCTTTCCACTAAAGATAGGCTTTCCACCAACTTTTTCTAGGTGTTTTCTTACTTCCTGACCGTATATGGCATAAGCTTCTTCGCCCGTTAGATCAGTTTCTCTTTTATCGGGGTATTCCGCTTTATCTTTAAATTTAAGAAGATTGACCATAAAAATTGGTTGATCTTTATCCTTTTCAAGAAAACCAGCCATCTGCTCATCATTAGGCATGAGCGCATTCTTCACTTCCATAACCAATCCTCTCTTTTTTTATGCACTATGTCTCAAAACCTCACCGTTAGCAGCTCCAGTTAATTCACCGTCTATAAAGTTAATTTGTCCATTAACTACAGTTGCTTTATAACCTTTCGATCCCTGAACATATCTTGGAGCTCCACCTGGAAAATCATGGGCTATCTCAGGTTGGAGTTCGGCTACAGAGTCTGCATCAAAAACATTAACATCCGCTTTTTTACCAACTTCTAGAGTTCCTCTATCTTTTAGCCCAATAATTCTAGCTGGAGCCGAGGTGATTCTTCTTACCCCTTCTTCTAAGCTATAAAGGCCGGTCTTACGCACCCAATGCGAAAGCACAAAGGTAGCCCAACCAGCATCACAGATTTGAGACACATGAGCGCCAGCATCGCCAAGCCCAGGAAAAATTCTATCGCTTAAGAACATTTCGCCAGCAGCTTCTAGATTTTGGTTAAACATTCTGTAATTGAATAAGGTTTTTCCATCAGATTCGTCAGATAGGTTTAAAAATAGCTCAGAAGGGTGAATGCCTCTTTCTTTAGACATTTCTGCCACACACTTCTCTGCTCCTGCAGCATAATCAGGAGTCTCTTCGTCTCCTAACCAGAAAACTAAATTGTAAGGCAGAGATTCTTTACTCCCTGAAGCTTCATTTATTAATTTATTGCGAGTTTCTTGGTCTCTAATTGCAGCAAGCCTTCCCTTGAGATCCATTGCTCTAATTTTGTCCCATGTTTCTCCAGAAAAAGGCAATCCAGACTGCAAACCAAACATAAAACCAGAAGATCTGGGTTGTGAAATAGCCGTTATATCTCCACCTTCACTGCAAAGTTCTTTAAGAAGACCGCGTACTCTTTTCCCCGACTCTAGATCAGGACCCGTCCCCATACTAAAAAGTATTCGATCTCTTGTAGTACTAGCAAGGTCCTTAAGTAGCTTAACTGAGAACTCAGGTTGTCCTCCAAAATCCAATACGTTTTGCATAAGGCCTCTTTTTTCACCCACTACTTTGGCTATTTCTAAAAGTTCTGGATATCTATTTGTTGAAAAACCAACCGCTCCTCCATCCATTGACTCTCCAACTATATCTGCCATTTTTTGAATTTCTTCATCTGTGGCTAGTTCTTCTACTGATCTTTCTCCCATTACGTAATACCTGACTGCAGTATGACCCACCATGCCGGCTACATTGATTCCAAGATCAAACTTTTCAATGGAATTTAAATAGCCTCCGTAATCTTCCCAGTCCCAAGGAAGGCCACCAAGAATAGCCTCTTTAGGAATGTCTTCTACTGTCTGCATCATGTGAGCTATAAGTTCCCTGTCTTCGGGTTTACAGGGAGCAAAGGTAACTCCGCAGTTACCCATAAGAACCGAGGTGACACCGTGATGACTAACTGGTCTTAGTTCATGGTCCCAACCTATTTGGGCATCCAAATGGGTATGAATATCTACGAACCCAGGGGTGACTGTCTGACCTTCTGCATCTATTTCATGTTCGGCCTGTCCCTCTACTTTCCCAATTTCAGCAATAATTCCATCTTTAATAGCAACATCCGCGTATTTAGCTTCAGAGCCAGTTCCGTCTACTACCTGACCTCCTTTAATTAATATGTCATGAGTCATCTTTTCTCCCTTTGATAATTAAGCGCTTTCATAATAAATAAAGTAAAAAAACTGTCAAACACTAACTATTAAAGCCCTAGACTGACTATTTAATCCTTTTTACTCTGAATCTTCCCTTAGAGTTCTCTAGAAAGAAAGATCGCATATCTCCAGGCACAATACGAATAGTTTCTCCCTTTTTTAATCTAGCTCTTTTTCCTGAATCAGTAAGCTGCCAGGTTTCTCCGTTATCTAGCTTAATCTTGAATTTGTAGTTTATAAATTTAACGGACTCAATAGTTGCTGAGAATGGTTGAGATTTGGCCTCATTCTTTTGTTTTTCTACATCTCTCTGCCTGCTTATCCGCTTAACTCTCCTTTCAAGAGTTAGTATTTTTTCTTTCTGCTCCTCTATTATTTTTTCTGAAGATTTAGAAACTTTCTCTTCGGTTATAACTTCTTTTTTAACAGGCAAAGGCTTTTCTGCTTCTGGCTTAGCTTCTACCTCTGAGCTTTTGTTTTCATCCTTAAACAGAGCATCAAAGCATGCCAGTCTTTCCATGGGACCATCTATGAGACTACACTTTTTAAAGTCTTTAATTTCTTGGGCGTTTAAAGAAAGGGCTACAAAGGGTAGAAAAACTAATATTGTTGTTTTCACCAGTTTCGTCATTTGGTCATTAAAGCAGATATTTCAATTATTCTAAATAGACAGAATTGGTGGGCTAGGCAGGACTTGAACCTGCAACCTTCTGCTCCGGAGGCAAACGTTCTATCCAGTTGAACTACTAGCCCATGGACCGATTATAAATTGTATTAAAGATCACTGTCTCATTGTGCTTTTCTTCCTATATAATGGCCGCGCTTTTAACAGCTAACTTAAAATTCAATGAAAAAAACTGTTCTTTTTATTGCACTGCCACTCGCTTTAGCAACATTAGGTTTGGGAGCTTCAGAAGCAAAAAAAGCCATTGAAAAAAGAATAGCACCAGTAGGCCAAGTTTGCATTGAAGGCCAAGATTGTGCACAAGAAGTTGATCTTGTTTCTTCCTCTGTGGGTGGAATGAGAAGCGGTAAAGAGGTTTACGACACTGCTTGTACAACTTGTCATGCAATAGCATTGGCGGGAGCACCTAGGTTTGGAGACAGGCTCAGTTGGGGCGAAAGAGCAAATGAAGATTTAGATCATTTAGTGGAAACAGTAACCAATGGTTTGGGGGGGATGCCGCCCATGGGTATGTGTATGGACTGTTCTCAAGAAGAGTTAACTGACGCCGTGCAGTACATGCTAGATGCACTCGACTAAAAGCTTTCTAGTGTTCCTTCTAATTCAGACCACGAATTCACTTCTTTAAAGTCAGGCTTTTCGTCAAGAGGCCAATCTACTCCTTTTTCATTAAACCAAATAGATTTCATTCCAAAATTATTACTCCCCTCAACATCATTTACGGGATGATCCCCGACATGACAGATTTCTTCTGCCCTGAAACCTGTCTGTTTTAACGCTTCTTCAAAGATTTCTGGTTCCGGCTTTCCTGCATTTATATTGGAAGCAGATATATTGAAGTCAAAGTAGTGATCTATCCCAATTTTTTTTATATCTGCATTTCCATTTGTTATCACCCCTAGAACATATTTTTGTTTTAAAGATTCAAGGACTTTTTCAACTCCTTCATAGAGGGTTACATCATTTCTGCCAGCAAAAAAAATTTTAAAAGAGTCCCTAGCCAATGATTCTGACTCTTTTTTTGTGTAACCCGATCTCATGGCGAGCTCTACCAGAGTTAATTCTCTAAGTTTAGACAGCTGATAGACCAACTTACTTTCTTGAGAAATTAGACTGTCTCTGATTTCTTTTACTTCGTCACTTTTTAGGAGATTTTCAACACCAGGATAATTTTCAATTAACCATTTATTGGTATCTTTTTCAGCTTTAAGTATGACAGGCAGCAAGGGCCACAAAGTATCATCTAAATCAAAGGAGATAGCTTTAATATTCATTTGCTTTTTCTATTTTTAGCTCTGGGGTGAGCATCATCATATACTTTGGATAAGTGCTGAAAGTCCAACTTTGTATATATTTGCGTAGTCCCAATATCAGAATGTCCCAACATTTCTTGTACAGCCCTTAGGTCTCCGCTTGATTCTAGTATGTGACTTGCGAAGGAATGTCTTAGCATATGGGGGTTAACCATGGGAAGCCCTCTTTTCTTGCTTAACCGTTCAAGTCTAAGTTGCACAGAGCGAGTAGAAATTCTTTTACCGTTCTTGTTTAAAAATAAAGCCTTATTAGAATCACTAGATATATTTTTTCGAACAAGAAGCCAGTCTCTCAAACTTTGTATAGCTTTTTCTCCAACAGGCAGGTCTCTCGTTTTATTTCCTTTACCAACCACGCGGCATGATCTCTCTCTGACAGAGATACTATCCATATTAAGACTACAGAGCTCAGAAAGACGTAGGCCTGAAGAATACAAAAGTTCTACCATGGCCTTATCTCTAATCTCAATGTCACCTTGCGGTTTAAAATCTAAAAGTCTTTTCACAAGATCTGTATCCAGGGCTTTGGGCAATAGTTGAGTAGACTTTGGGGAGCTGATATTTGCAGCTGGATTACTTTCTACAACTTCTTCGTCTAATAAATAATTAAAGAAGCTGCGAATAGAAGACAGTGCTCTTTGTATACTTCTTGCACTTAGATCCCTCCTCCTTTCTTGGGCAACAAACCCCCTAATGTCATGATCTCGAACCTCTTCCCCTGAATCATGTTTTTCTTTTAAGAAAGTAAAGAAGGCAGTCAGATCTCTTTTATAGCTACTTATTGTATGGGGAGAAAGGTGCCTAACTACCTCTAGATGAGATAGAAATGGATCAAGGTGCCTGTCTAACATTTAAGAATTATGATTATCTATTAACCTGCTGACCACTTCAGAAACAAAGTCTAAAAAAAGAGTATCCTTATTTTCAGTATATTTTCCTTGTTGGGTGCTGCCCAAAGCAATCATTCCTTTTAAAGAGTTGCTTGTTAAAGGTATAAGAGCGACTTCCTTAATAAAAGTTTCGTCATTAAAAATAAATTTGGTGATATCCGGCTTTACTTCACCACAAAATAATTCTCCTGGTTTCATAAAGTCAGCTAGTTTATCTGCTGATTCAGCTGGATTCTTAATTCTACCCTTGGGGATGTTTTTATTGGACTCGGTAAAAAATATTAATCTGCTTTTGTCTGCCCCAAAATCTTTCTTAAATCTTTTCTCTAAAAGAGAAGTTATTTCCTCTATGTCAGAAGCATCAATAAGATCAAGGACTAATTTTTTTGTAAGAATAAAGATATCATCATTATTTTTTGCATTCTCTAATAACTCCATCAATTTATCTGTCGTGGAGTTGTAATCTGTTCTTAATAATTCAACTTGTCTTTGTATTAGCGAAACAGCTGCTCCAGACTCGTGAACTATTTCTATGGAATTCAATACTTCTGGGTTTTCTTTAAAAAAATTAGGATTTAAGATTAAGTAATCAGCAACTTCCTTGGCAGAAGGATTGGGTTTCTTTTTTTCACTCATATAAGAATACTAGTCTCTTCTAAGAAAACGGCGGGTCCTATAGCAGTCAACACTTGGTTATTAGGATCATATTTTATAGATAAGCTTCCTGTCTTAAAATTAACTGTAACCTCTTTTTGGAGGTAACCAAGCTGAACTCCTATTACCACAGTGGCACAAGCGCCACTTCCACACGCTAGAGTTTCTCCCACACCCCTTTCAAAAACTCTTATGTCTACTTCGTTTGGAGAGATCATTTCAGCTAAGGTTAGATTTACGCCATTTGGAAAAGATTTAGATTCTTGAATACTTTTCCCCCACTTATCAAGCGGCATAGTGTTAATTCCTGCAGTGAAGTTGATGGCATGGGGATTTCCTAAATTCACGAACCCTATCTCTAAATTATCTCCCTCTAAGTCTAAAGAGTGAAGGCCTGAAGTATTTGATTTTGGTAATAATTCCTTGCCTAAGTTAGGATAAGAGATTCTTTGCTCTACGGCATATGTATTTTTTTGAGGATTACTTATCTTCCATATATTTTCCTCAATTCCAACCAACAATTCAGGTTTATTAAGAAGTCCTGTATCAAATATATATTTACCAAAACACCTAGCTCCATTAATACAGTTTTCGGCTTTACTACCATCTCTGTTAAAAATTGTTGCGCTGAAATCAAGATCCGGAAGAGATGGGGCTTCAATTGAGATTAGTTGGTCAAACTGGACCTGATTTTTTGCAACAAGCTTCTTAACTGAGTCTGAATCTATGTAACCCGATTGTCTAATTAAGTCTACTAAAAGTATTTCGTTTCCAAGACCCGAAAATTTGCTCGTTTTTAATTCAACTTGGCTAGACATCTCTTTCTTGTCTTAGTAAATCATCAAAAGTTTCTCTTCTTCTGATAACTTTGATTTCTTTATCTTCGATTAAAATTTCGGAAGACTTTAGTCGGCTATTGTAATTTGAAGACATAGCATGGCCATAGGCCCCTGCATCATGTATAGCCAAAATAGAATTTTCATCAAGACTTAACAGCCTTTCTTCTCCAAAAGTATCACCGCTCTCACATACGGGCCCCACCACCTTGTATAAAAGCTCTTTTTTATCCGTTGTTTCCACTGCAGAAATGTCATGCCAAGCTTCATAAAGAGAGGGTCTAAGAAAATCATTCATTCCAGAATCAATTACAGCAAAATTCAGATCGGGGGTTTCCTTTAAGTATTCTATTTTAGAAAGAAGAACTCCTGTATTTCCAGAAATGGATCTTCCTGGTTCAAGAATCAGATTAAGGTTAAGCGGCTCTAGAACAGAAATTATTTCTGATAACACTTCATCTATATTTAATTCCTTTTCTTCTTTATAGCTTATCCCAAATCCCCCGCCCAAATCCATATATCTCAAGTTATGTCCTTGCGCAGTTATGTGAGTTGATATTTCAATCAGTATATTTAAATTTTCGAGTATCAATTCTTTATCAAAGATTTGAGATCCAACGTGAGAAGCTATGCCTTTAAGATTAACTGATCCAGATTCAGAAGCCTTTCTGGCCATGGAATCCACCCTTTCTTTTAAAACACCAAACTTAGAGGTTTTGAGGCCTGTCTGAATATAAGGATGAGATTCAGAAGAAAGATCAGGGTTTATTCTAATAATGCATTCAGCTTGTTTTTTTAAATCCTTGGAGGTATTTATAATTCTTTCTAATTCTTCTTCTGATTCAATATTAATCGAAAATATACCTGCATTGATGGCAAGTCTAATCTCTTCTTCAGTTTTACCAACACCGGAAAAAACAATATCTTCAGGTTTTGCACCTGCTTCCAAGCATCTTTTAAGCTCGTTGCCCGAAACAACATCGAAACCACTACCGAGCCCCGAAAGTAACGACAGAATGTGAATATTGGAGTTGGATTTAACAGAGTAACAAACTTTGTCTTCTTTCCTTACAGAAGAAAGATAGTTATTTAAGTTTTCTTTTAATTTATTAGCAGAATAGACATAAACAGGAGTACCAAATTTTTTTGCTACATCCTTAAGAGATATATCATCTATAAAGAGCTGTCCTTCTTTTCGATTAAAGCCTTTCATAGGCATTACCTTCAAATTTACTACTTTCTTGAGGCAAATTTAAAGGTCCTCTGTGGCCACATGCGTTTATAAAAAGCAAAGATACCAGTGAGATAGTCATTAAGAGAGTGGTTAAATAGGGTTTCAATTTTATCTCCTCGAGCTTAACTCTCGCTTGGCAATATTTATCTGTCTCAAAACTTGTTTGGGAGACGTTCCGCCTATCGAATCTTTATTTCTTATAGCTTCTTCCGGTTTGATTAAGTTCATTGCATCTTTTTCTATAAGCTTTGAATATTTCTTAAGTTCCTTTAGATTAAGTTCAAATATTTGTTTTTTTTGTTTGTCAGCATGAGCCACTATTTTTCCAACTAATTCATGCGCCTTTCTGAAAGCTAAGCCCTTTAAGACCAGATAGTCTGCTAACTCAGTAGCTGTAATATGACCTAATTCACAATCCTGTTTCATCTTCTTAGTATTTACAGACATTCCCTTAATCATTAAAGTCAATAACTCTAGGCTTGAATTAGAGTAATCTAAACTATCAAAGATAAATCTCTTATCCTCCTGCATGTCCCTGTTATAAGCCAGAGGTAAACCTTTCATTAGAACAAGTAAACCCATTAAGTTAGACATGGTCCTGGCCGAGCCTCCTCTCATTAATTCAGAGACATCAGGATTCTTTTTTTGCGGCATAATTGAAGAACCAGTACAGAATTCTTCTGGTAAATCAATGTAATTGAATTGAGACGAGGACCAAATTATGAGTTCTTCGTTAATCCTAGATAAATGCACACCTAAAATACTTATCGCGGATAAAAGTTCAAGAGAAAAATCTCTGTCACTGACTGCATCAATAGAATTATTTGAAATACGTTCAAAACTTAATCTTTTTGCTAAAAGCTTCCTGTCTAATTTGTATCTATTTCCCGAAAGAGCTCCAGAGCCTAAGGGCATGCTGCTTGCTCTCTTTTTAGTATCTTGAAGCCTAGAAAAATCCCGATTTAGCATTTCATACCAAGCCATAAGATGATGACCAAAAGTAACAGGCTGGGCTAATTGTAAGTGAGTAAATCCAGGCATTAGATCACTGTGGTGTTTTTTTGCTTTAGCTAATAAGGAGCCCTGTACTTTTGAAATTAGATTAGATATTTCATCTATAGACTTAAGCACAACAAGCCTAAGGTCAGTAGACACTTGGTCGTTTCTGGATCTGCCTGTATGAAGTTTTTTCGCTGCATTTCCTGCTTTTCTTTGTAAAGCAGATTCTATATTCATGTGAACATCTTCCAATTCTTCTTTCCATTCAAATTTTCCAGATTCAATCTCCTTTTGAATAGTTTTTAGTCCTTTTAAGATTTTTGAGTAATCACTAGCTGTTATAACCCTTGCTTCCCTAAGCGCTTGTGCGTATTTCATTGAACCAACAATATCCTCTTGATACATCCTCTTATCTTGGTCTAGAGAAGATGTATAACTAACAGCCAGTTTATTCACTGAATCTTCAAACCTACCTCCCCAAGAAGGGTTAGTTGCTTTTGACTTTTTAATCACCATTAGTTGATTTCCAGATTTTTAACTATTGAACTTGTGGGTTCTTCTCTGTTTACAGTATAAAAATGTATGCCAGGAGCTCCAAAATGTAGTAATTTTTCACAAAGTTTCGTTATAACCTCTACACCATAACCCAGTAAATCTTCATTGTTAGAAAATTTCTCCACCCCCTCTCTAAGCCAAAGAGGAATTTGAGCTTGGCAAATTTTAGCCATCCTGATTAATGCTTCAGAATCGTGAATAGGCATTATTCCAGGAACAACTGGAATTGAGATCTGTTCTTTTTCACATTTGTCCATGAACTTAAAATATGAATCTTCTTCAAAAAAGAATTGAGTTATCGCACCATCTGCACCAGCACTTACCTTATTAAGAAAATTTTCAAAATCTGCATTTTCTGATTCTGCATCAGGATGAACCTCTGGATAAGCTGATATTTCTATCGAAAAGTTTTCTTCTTCTTTTTTAATAAACTTAATTAAATCTAGAGCATAAGGAAAATCACCCAATCCCCCAATGCCTGAAGGAAGGTCTCCCCTTAGAGTCACTATATTTGTTAGTCCCTGTTCTTTATAGTCATTTAGGATTTCTTTAATTGAAGCTTTAGAAGCGCCAATGCCTGATAAATGAGGGTAAGCTTTTTGCCCTAGGCTCATGATAGAAGTACATGTCTCAAGAGTTCCTTTTCTAGTTGACCCTCCTGCTCCATATGTAACAGAAAAGTATTCTGGTGAAAAATTACTTAACTTTCTTATTAAATCTACAATGCTTTCTTTTCCTTTATCAGTTTTAGGAGGAAAAAATTCAAAACTCGTATTCATGGAACCTTCCCATAACCAAAATCAGATTAGTACTTGTAGATATCGGATTTAAAAGGTCCTTCTTTGGGGACATTGATATATTCAGCCTGGTCTTTTGATAATTTTGTAATGGTTCCGCCGAATCCTTCTACCATATAGCTTGCAACTTCTTCATCTAGTTTTTTAGGCAGAACTTCAACTTTTATAAGCTCTTGTTTGGCTTCGCTATCGTTTAAGGAAGCAAATTTCTTTTCATACAAATACATTTGAGCCAAGACTTGATTTGCAAATGATCCATCCATAATACGAGAAGGGTGTCCTGTTGCGTTTCCTAAATTAACTAACCTTCCTTCAGAAAGCAGCAGCAGATAGTCATCGCTTTCTAGATTAGGTGCTTTACCAGCTTTTGTGTCTCTAAAGATTTTATGAACTTGGGGTTTAACCTCTTCCCAGGCCCACTCATCTCGCATGAATTGGGTATCTATTTCAGTATCAAAATGACCAATATTACAAACCACAGCTCCTTTCTTTAGAGCACCCAACATATATTTATCGCAAACTTTGTAGTTACCTGTAGTGGTGACTAATAGGTCTGTGTCTTCAAGTAGTGCTGTATTAATTGCATCAGGGTTGTCTTTATTTTCTCCTTCTTTATAGGGAGAAACTAATTCATATCCATCCATACAAGCCTGCATGCCACAAATAGGATCAATTTCACTAATTTTAACTATCATCCCTTCTTGTTTTAAACTTTGTGCTGATCCTTTACCAACATCACCATAGCCAATCACTAAAGCTTTTCTTCCCGCTAAAAACATGTCAGTTCCTCTTTTGATTCCATCATTCAGACTGTGACGTGTGCCATATTTATTATCATTCTTCGATTTGGTTACAGAATCATTAACATTTATTGCTGGTACTTTTAATTTATTCTCTTTTATCATTTCATGAAGTCTAACAACACCGGTTGTGGTTTCTTCAGTTATGCCATGTATCTTATCTAAGATCTCAGGATACTTATCATGTGCCATAGCTGTTAAATCGCCCCCATCATCTAAGATCATATTAGCGTCCCAGGGTTCTCCATCTTTAAGGATTGTTTGTTCAATACACC
>LULF01000299.1_pt1 | contig 14851 bp, 25 predicted proteins | sample 728221 | NCBI WGS metagenome assembly LULF01 (sample SAMN03860296, study PRJNA289734) | marine metagenome | biome: seawater column; feature: ocean; material: water; isolation source: Red Sea water column Station 169 - depth 500m | place: Saudi Arabia: Red Sea | collected 2011-10-15 | depth 500 m | reverse complement strand
TAAAATTGACAAAAAAGAGAACTTATCTAATACTATGATAACTGACTTTATGGCATCAGCAAAGCAAATCGCATGGAGAAAGAAATTTGCTAGAATGAGTAAAGCTGGAAAGTTCAAGAAGTCCAAAAAGTCCTCAGGCACACCCAAAAAAGACGGCGGTAATTCTGAATTTAATAGAGTAATGAAACAAAAAGATATGGTGCAAGATGATTATAAGAAATTACATAAAAAATTATGGGCTTTAGCGGGCAAGGGAAATAAAAAAGCGAGTGATCAATTAAAGAAATTAATCAAAAAAGAAAAATCGTACAAACACATATCACAAGTTTGGCTAACTGCTAATAAATCAAAAATGGTGTATCACAATTAAAAATAAAAACAAAAATGCAAAAAAAATATGAACCAAGCAGTATTTGATTAACCCTAAATCTTCCATTTTTTGACCATTTTTGACAATGACTTTGATCAAGAACCTCTCATTCGAGCAAAAAGCTCCCTCACGAATACGTGAGCTTTTATGTTTCTCGTATACGAAAAACACATTGAGGAGCTGGATTTACGAAGGAAATCACGCTATGACTGTCATTTCGTATACGGATTTTGCTTATGATTGTTCGTGTATTTTCTATTCGTTTGCGAGACTTATGAGGGTCGTATGCTTCCTAAACTGGTTTTTGTACGATTATAGTGCCTCAGTAAGCAAAATAGTGCTTACTCCACGCACAAAACCCCTATAATTTTCCTTATCTAAAACGGATGCCTTTTGCTTACTGGGAGAAATCCTCTCAAATTTAGCAGAGTCTAACAACCTCTAATTTTTTGCCAGTCGCTTTCATAAAAAAAAATTTAGGAGATTAGTTCTCCTTTAGTTCTCCTTTTTTTTTTAGCTTATCTACCTGATGCAAATGCTTTCAGGATTCCAATGATTGAAGCTGGCATTGCTATGGCAGCTACAACGATTGCTAGGTTTGGATCTAGTTCCATGAGAAATCGTGGAGTGTCAGTAGTATATCTAACTGATCCAACAAAGGTCTCTCTCACTTACGAGAGAGCTTTCCTTCAAGATGTGAAATCCTATCGCAGAGATTACTCAATGACTTGATAACATAGAGATTCACAGCGATTAATCCAGAGGAAATCACACCAACGAGAACAATAAAATCTTCCATCATTCATCAATCTCTTTATTTTCTAACTCTGGAAACTTTGCAACAATCTTATTTTTGCTTGTATTTGATATTGATTTTAGTATTTCCATTCGTTTAATCGTTCTGTCATGGTGCATGTCTACACCTAAAGGGGTTTTATCATTAATTTCTTGTATGTTATCTTGTAACCATTTGATAACTTCACCGGCATCCGTTATTTTTTCTTCTTGATAGTTTTCGTAGATTGTATGTTTCATTTAATCACTCCCATAAACTATGATGTAAGAACCTGCTGCCGCATTGGTTAAAGATGCCCCATCATCGCCCCATTGTATTGAAGTTATCTGATTTGTTGTATCATTCCAAGATCCAAAACAAAACTCTTGATTAGGCACAGTATTTCCTATACCGTTTGATTCCGTAGTGTTAATCACAAATAGTTTTTTTGAATCTGCATCATTGGAAATAAACATTTGAGCTAGAGCAAAATTAGAAGAAGTCGAAGTATCATAAAGGTAAATTATGCCATTTGAAACCGCACTTCTAGCGGACTGTGTACCATTATTTGCTTGACCTCTCCAATTGTACAAAGCGGAATTATCATTGTTTACCTTGACAGTTTGGTTTGTCGTTGTGGTTTGAGCTGCATAGATTTGACAGTATAATGAGTTTTTCGCGGCAAATGTTCCGGTTTGTAAATTTCCACTACTAGTTAAAACAGTAGAGTCTAACAAAGTCCAATCACTCCCAGCACTCGCCCATACTGGATCAGCTCCAGTTCCTTGTGTTTTGAGAAAATCGCCTGATGTTCCAGCAGCTAATCTTTGGAGTCCTGATGCATCCTGAAACAAAATATCTCCCTGAGTTGTAAGTATAGATCCAGCAGTTGACAAAGTTTCCCAGCTTACTGTTCCAGATTTGACTTGAAGGATTTGGTTTGTTGATCCAATTCCATATCTCTCTCTGTCTCCTGATGCATTTCCTCTCACCAAATCTCCTTTGCTAGTAATGACCTTAGATGCTCCAGCTTCTGGATAAAGGTCTCCGTCAAAACTCATATCGGTAACTTACCTCTTAATTTTTTCATTGGAGTTGTGTCTTTTGTGATATAAGCTAGAGCTCCAAGTGCAACAATTAACGAAAGCCAGTTTGGAATGTTCCATGCCATTAAGGAGAACCTCCTTTGAAAGCTCCTATCATTGAAAATAATGGTCTCAATAGCCAAAGTAAAATTCCTAATCCGATAACTCCTAAAATTACATAAACCCAAATTCCATATTTTTCCCACCAACTCCCAACTGGCTTTGTTACAACATCAGTAATTGCTCCTCCAACTTCGCATCCAACATCCCATGCATTGCATTCAGCTCTCCTCTCTGAACATTGTCCAGTTCCATTCTTGCAAGCTTCACACTCACAACCATGTTTGTCAATAGCTCCAAACAAGTCCTCCATAGTTGGAAATTTAATTTCAGGCAATCCCATTTCCTCAAGTTTTTCACTTTGTCTTTGAAGAGCTGTGTGTCTTAATGCGGTTGGAGTTGCTCCAGTTATTCCAGCTTGAAATCTCTCAGAAAATACAGTTGATTTAGTTCCTCCATAAAATTTACTAAACCAATCAACATCTCCAAAATTTTTTTCTACAACTCCCTGATATGGAGTTCCTAGTTTTGGAGGAGCAACAAACCTCAATTGCTGAGTGCCAAACTTTTGAAACGTTTTTCCCTCCTCATCTACTCCCTGAGTTCGTGGGCTTGGTCTAGCCATTATGCTCTCCTCCTCAATAACAAAACAACTCCAATGACTACAACTCCAACAATTACCAATGGAAGATAACTGACTGGAGTTGGTTCAGATATTTCTACAACACTTGCAATACTTTCCTCCTTTGGATTTGGTCTCTGTTGAGCTTCCTCTCTTAATCGCTGTTCCTCAGCTTTAATTTTATCTGCTTGCTCTTGCTCTAGTTTTATACGAAATTCCTCCTCCTTTTGATTAATATAATCTTGGAGATTTTTCTGAGTAGATGGAATACCATATGTTACTGCATGATAATCTGGATCTAATGTTCCCTGATAATTTCTATGAGGGAAATCACTCATCTGCATGCCTAACATTTTTTCATACTCGTTTAATGGAGTTACTCTCCTATATCCGCTAGGAGTTCGAGAGTTGGGAAAATATGTAACATGATATTTAACATCCCTCTTTAAAAAATCAACATATTTTTGGAATGGAGTTTTTTTATGAACTCCATCCACTTTTCCACTTCGAGTATAAGTAACAAAATAATCCTTTGTTTCACTTGGTCTGTAAATTCCACTTATTTGCTCTCCATGAACTGGCTTAAACTCGTTCCAAATATCGGAGGGTAAATTTGATCTTCTAGGAGAATCTTCTGCTTTTATTATTCCTTTAAAACCCTGCTCTACTCCGTATTGAGGAACTTGAATATAACTAACCATTTCAAGATTTCCTCCCTCTCGCTAACCAAACAATAATTCCAACAGAGAATAAAATTCCAACAATTCCGATTATTGCATTGTAATTGAATGAACCTGATTGTATGTCCATGTTTTCGAGTCGTTTCTCATAAGTCACAGTTGCTCCAGTCATATTCATTCTTGGATCTGGAGCTGCAACTCTGTTTTGTTGGAGATTGAGTTCAGTTTGTTTCATTGGATTCATTTGATTTCTCTCTCTGTATTGTGGAATATGAGTTGGAGTATTGAAATGAATTATCTGGATTGGAGCTTTGTAGCTTCCAACTGATTTATCTGGATTGGAAGGTTGTGGAGTGAGAGTTGTGGATGCTTGAGGAGTTGATGTTGTTGCATGACTTGAAAATATGTTCACGTTTTTGTATGGCAGAGGATTTCTTGACCACAAATCAGAGAGAAATTCTTGAGTTGTCAATTAGCTGCACTACCTCTGTCATTTACGAAATTCCAATGAATTGTGAAAGCTGATGCATGTCCAGCTCCAGTTGTAGTATTAACAACTCTCGCTCTGTAAAAATGATGTTCAACCTCTGATGCAAAAGCATTGTAAGATCCAGATGCTATTGAGACAGCAGTTGTATAACCACTGTCTGCGAACCAATTAGTTCCATCCTCAGAAAATTCTATTGTAAGATCAATGGAAGTTCCTCCAGTGTTTGAAGTTGTGATTAAAAATTGGTTGTATGCTCCAACGTGTTTTGATAAAATTGTTGTAAGAGTGTCTGATGAAGTGTCACTGACTGAACTTCTTTGATGTGAAATTCTTGGAAAAGAATATCCCATCCATCCATCCGTCGAACCCATGAAAAATATTTGATTGGATGCACTTGGAGTTGAGTTTGATGGAATATCAATTCTCACTGATGAGAATCCATAGTTATTCACAATATGTGAAAGTTGGTGATCGCTGAGCGACAAAGCTGAACCGACTTGATATGTTGCATCTGCATCTGAACACCAAATTGCAATACTGTTGCATTGGTTTAATCCTAAGTCATTGAGATTTTTGTTCATAGTTCTAGTTAATGCTCCAGTTGAACCCTCTGGAAGTGTAATTGTTCCAGCTACAAAATCGAGAAAGACTGCTCCTCCATTTGCAATGCCAGTTATCTCTCCTCCGTCGGATGTAGTGAGTAATGAACCCATTAGTCACACGCTCCTAAATTTTGACAGATTAAGCTAACCACTAGAGCTGTAATTCCAACATATGCAGTTGGAACTCCAATCTTAGCGACTTTGCTTTCGACTTTCTTTGTCATTCTTTTTTACCTCCTTTTTTGTTTCGACTGGTTTTGTTTCAATTACTTTTTTCTTTTTAGGCAATGGAGTTTCCCTGATGTGGAAACTTCCATCACTGTGATTTGATTGACTGCTGTTCATTCTAATTCCTATGAATATTTCTGTAAAGTAAATAACCAACTCCTAATGCTATCATTATTATCCATGCATTTTTTGGTATTTTTTTAATTGTATCTCCTCCTTTCATATTTCCACCTCCTTTAATTTCTCCCTCTGAATAATCCAGTTTTTCTAACTGATCTAGTATAACCCTCTCTCCCAATAATTCCTTTCCCTCTGACTATGGAAATAATTATGATTGCAATTAATCCAGCAAGTGCTAAGGGAAAATATTTATGATTTCTAATTTCCATTGCATAATCCATAACTCCCTTTCTTTGACTTTGTTCATTGTCTGCATTTGGAGCTATTGGACTTCTCTTATGAACTCCAATGTATGGATCAGTTGTGAAGGATTTGAGAATAGGTCTTGGAGCAAACTCCTCATTTAACTGGAGGAAATATTGTTGCTGAGGAGCAACAAATGGATTTCCATCCAGTATTGAGAGAGGATTTTCTTTTTGTCCAGCTTGCTTGAGAAGATTTGTGCGAGTGTAAATTTTTGTTGGAATTGGAGCTGTTGGTTGCTCTTGATAAATTGCTCTGAACTTATTGTTATCAACAAATTTGTTTTGCCTTTCTTGAGCAGTTCGTACAGCTCCATTCTCTGTTTGCAAATATTGATTATCTGTATTTTTAGCTGGAAGTATTGACTGCTTGAGAACTACTTGCTGAACATATGGATTTGGAGTTATTTCCATTGGATATTGATTGAGAGAAGCTTGAGAATAAGCGACATTATGGAGATTGACATTTACTGGACTTGAGAGATTTGTTGGACTTGCTAATGTTGTATTGGATGAAGCTCTTGCAATTTGGGATGCATTGTAAGCTCCTCTCGCTGTTCCTCTGTTTGCTCCCTGAGTTAATGGATTGGCAGAATAAAGATTGGAATAATCAGGAGTTGAAACTCCTGCAACGCTTTGCACGTTTGCTCCAGTTGTAGTGCTTGATGAACCCTGAGTTGTTGTAGCATTGGCAGGAGTAACAATGGATTGATTTGGCTTTGTTTGTTGAGTTGGAGTCTTTGCTGAATTTACAGAGTCTCCATTTGAATTTTGTTTTCCCTCCTCAGATTTGGAACTTCCTCTGCCATTTGCTTTCTCAGTCAATGATTTCTACCTCCAGAAAATAACGCTTTCAATGAATCAACCATTGATTTTTGTTCTGTATGTGGATGTGATTCAGTTAAGGATTGATTTCCAGTTAATCTAATAGACTGACGAACAATTCGATTTGTATATTCTTTGAGAATTACTTCTCTAGCAATTAGTTCTTTTTTTTTTGAGAAAGATATGAAGGCAATTTTTATCCCTCCACTGTTTCTTGAACTCTGCGAATGACTGAGCTAGCTGCGATAAAGTTTCCTTTGAAAACTAGATCACCCGTATTATATCCTACTGTTGAAAGTCCTCCAATTCTTAATCCTGATGCTGTGTTAATGAAAGGCATTCTGTTGTTATAGAAATCAATCATGTAGTAACCATCAGAAATGTAATTTCCGTTATCGTATGGAACTGTGACTGCTGTTGATGTTGTGGATGCAAAGGCTTGAGTTCCTCTTGGCATTCCTGAACTTAATCTATAATTTACAATGTTGTTTGCTTTCTGTGAGTCAGTGTAAATGTTTGACATCAACGGAATTGTTCCAGACGAGACTTCGTAATTGGTCATCTCTGCATCTGACCTGACATTTGAACTATCTTCAACTCTAAGGAATGATCTTCTGATTAATGCTCCAACTTGGAAGTAAGTATCAAATGGTTCAAGTGTTCCAGTTGATGTATCTGCTGTTAGAGTTTTGGTGAGAACTGTGAGCAATGGGTTTGATGAGAAGTCCTCTCCAGCTTCTGGAATACCTTCTACGCATGTGATTCGAGTTGTAACGTTTGTATTGAAAGATGTTGGAGGGTTTGAACCATAGTTTGTTGCGGATGGAGCTGCATAAGTAATTTCTAATTGCAATGATGAAAGTAAGTAAGTTGGTAAAGCAACAGAGTAATCATCTGGATCTAGTTTGTTGCATCTGAAATCAACACACCAATTCATGTGAAGTTGAGCTTGTGAAGTTGTTAATGATAATTGTATTGGAGATATTGGAGCTCCATAATCAAATAAGTTCATATGATACAAATCTGTTCCATTGACTTCAAAGATAGTTCTTGATGAACCCTCTCCAACTGCCACGACTTTGATATTTGTAATCATTTTTAATCCTCCATCAACTACTGCTGTGACACTTCCAGCAGCTCTAACGTCGTCGGAATCCATATCGATATACAATCTCTGCAAAAGGAAATCTCTTGGGAGTTGTGTAATTATTGTTTGAGCTGTGCCATCCCAATCTTGAGTTGTGCTAAGTGTTCTATAATTTTTCAATACCATTATTGACTCACTCCTCTGTTTGTGACATTTGTGTATAGTGGAACAATTCCTGCTAAGATGAATGCTCCTGCTACACCAATGATAATTGCTCTAACGAAAGATGGAATTTTTGGAATACCTTTTGCAACTGCAAAAGTGATAACTCCGGCTGCTATTGCTGAAATCGTATGATGGTCTCTGAGAATTGGAACAGAGTCCACAACTGCATCAATTCGAGGAACTATGAAAGGAGCCACTAAGGAGGCACTGAGTACTGCAATTATAGCTTCATCAAAAATTACCATTTTAGTTTCCTTCAATGCGGAAGTTACGACTTTAACCATTGCCAAATCTTAAGGTTATTCTATAATTAAGACGGATCCTTTGAAGGTCGTGCCTGAGCATGAGTGACCTTTGGCAGAATACTCATATTCTAATGCCTTTTTTACTAATTATGGGATTTGATGCTACGAAGGTTCATGACCAAAAGAACATCATATTACGTGGAGTGAGACCTGACAGCGATTCTTTAGTGAATAATCAAATCCTTAGAGAGAGTATGACGATTCGGAATTTACGATGCTAGCTAGTTTTCCCTTGATGCTCTGCTCTCTCGATTTTTGATATACTGAACTGTTGAGCGAGTCTTTTTTTTGAAAGCTGGTTTATTGTTGATAATTGAAATTTTATAATCAACAGTGTGAGATTTCCCAATGTGAACATTGAGAGCATTGATGCTTTCAAATTTTCTGAACTTGCATTCTGGACATGTGAAGATTTTTAGTTTCATACTTTGCCTATTGCTCCCTCATGTGTGTCCATATCCCTATAAAAAAACGTATGTTCCTCCAGTTGAGGTTCATCTCTGAGTTTGTGTCTTTTGTCTGGAGGGAGCAAAACCCAAACGTCACTTCCTAGAAATCCCTCCAGAAATTTGACATCACTTTCCAGATTTAACTTGAAAGCAAAAACATGTTTTGCATTTGTGAGAACATTATTTGGAAGTGAAGCTGGTCTTGATGAAATTGTTATGCAAGAAATTCCTCTAGGTCTCCCACTGAGAATTATGTTGTTAAACTCTTTGAGTTGCTTTTGCTTTGTAAGAAATGAATGAGCTTCATCCATCATTAGAACTAGATTTCCTCTCTTGAACCCCTCTGCACAAAATCTCCTGAAAGTGTTCTCTGAATTATTATGAGGTTGAAAAATCCAGTGACCTCTTTTTGCTTTGTCGTACATTTCAAGAAGTTCATCCATTTCGTGAACTACAATAGCACGACTTGAATGAAACTGAAAATTAAAGTCATAACACCAAACAGAAATTCCATTGAGAGATTTCATAATTGTGTTTGCTAGAAATGATTTACCTGAACCTTTGCTCCCTAAGATGCAAATGTCTTGATCATAAGCTTCGAAATTAAAATTAATGTTCTCCAGACGTGCAAAACGAGAGGTTTTTGGCTTAGTGACTTGCGGTTCATCAGAGTTTTCTGACTCCACTTCATCTATGGCAATATCCTTTGTTTCATCTGGAGAACTATTATCTTCCAATATTTTCTACCTCTGGAATTTCATCTGATTCATCTTGCAAATACATGCATCCAAACTCAAAGAACTTTACATATTGTTCAAATCGTTTTGGATTCTCTTGAACCAATTGCAAAGTTGCCTGATGCAATAATTCAACTGTTGTGTTATGTGTTAATCCAGTCTCCAACATTTTATCCTCCTCTGTTTTGAGGGAATTGAAAAAAGAATTAACAACGTTATTTACTTTAGCTTGATCCAATTTCTCTTAACCTCCTCAACATACCCTCATTGTCTGCTAGTGCATTTTTGTATTGTAAATCCCAAAACCAAACTAGAATTTTTTTCCAAACAGTTTTGAGAACATCCTCTGGAGTTATTTTCACTCCACTTTTAATTAATTCCATGCTGAGAATAAACTTGAAGTTTGCTCTCTTATTTTTTGACCATTCATCAATACATTTGTTACAAAAATTAATCAAGTCTTTTTTTTCAAGATTCAGATTATCTGGATCAAGTGATTCCAGATATTCATCCTTTGTTAGTTTTGTTGTTTTCTCCATGACTCATATTCTCCCATGCTGATTTCTTTTTTGGTTGAGGTTCTTTTGGAACTTCATCCAATCCATATCTCTCTGCAAGTTCTTTCTCTTTTTTTATTTTCTGGACTTGGACAATTCGAGTTAAAATAATTGGAAGTGTGACGACTGCTGGCATAATCCATTTTGAATTTTCTCCAGTTAGATATTCGTTGAAAATAGGAGTCCATGCCTCTCCCAGTGCGATTCTTTCATTTTGTGTTAATCCCTCAGCTCCCAATCTAGTGAAAACAATATTGAAAATTGTTTCAAAGATTTGTCCAACTGCTTGAGCAGAGTAGTAAGTTGCTTGAGCTTGTTGGTTCTCCAGTTGTGGAGTTTGTGGCAATGCTCCAAACTTTTTTTCTTGCTCCGTTGGAGGCTTGATTGAACTTGATGTTGGTTCAGTAGTTAATGGACTTGGATTTTTTTGTTTGCTCTTGACATTGATGTTCATTGAACCCTTTTGGGATTTTGAACGAGAAGGAGTTGGAGTTACACCCACATTCATGACATTGAAATTATTTTCTTTTGCAACTTTGTTAAAGCCCAATCTGAAAAATCTCGCATCCTTAGCTTTCCATCCAGCTTTCTTATTGACTGGATCATTCAGAAACTCTCTAACAACTTGCTTTCTTGCATCACTGTCTTTAAGGTCAATGAGGTTATCATTGAATACTTTCCTCCATAGGTCTCTCGCAACTCGACTCTTATTCATTTTATTCTCCAGTCTTTACTTTGACTTGAAAAACAGTTTCACAGCTATCGCATTTTAGCCAACGATTTGTGAGAACTATCTCATCAAATTCAACTCCACAAACTGGACAATGTTTAACCAAAGGTTCTCCTTTTGGTTGAATTGTTTCAGGTTCATCACTTGACATTGTATCTCCTCTCAATCTCATCCTTATCTAGTTTTTTATTTGCACAAAGTAAGCAATAATCTAATGTTGCTAACGAAATACAGTTGAACTCATCAAAGAATTTTTTTCCACAGTTAGGACACTCAACCTCATTCGTGAGAGGAGTTTGCTCCTCCAGTTTTTTCAATTTATCATTCCAATTAACCAAAGTCTTTTGCCCTCCAGAAAACAAAACAACTTGGATAAGGAGCTGGCTGAATTGACTCCTTTCCATCCTTAAAGAAGTGAACTCTCCCTCTCAGAAAACAAACTTCAGCTTTGCCAAAAATATAATCATGGAAAGCTGCTGTATCAGTTTTTGCAAATAACAATGCCAATCCTGAAACATTGTATTTTACATGAGAAAGATATGCCTTTCTAATCCAGTCTTTGACAGCTCTACCATAAGGAGGATTCATCCAGAAATCTCTTTGCCATTCTTGGTCAAGTGAGTTTTGGCTTTCACTGAGAAATAAATCGCATTTTGTATTCTGAGAATTTGCACAAACATCAATCTCTGGAGTAAAATCAAAATTATCGCATCCCAGTTCAAAGATATGGTCTGGAGTTTCCCACTCTGGATCATTTGAGAGATTGAAAGTTGCACTCAATTTCCACACCAACAGCAAACATGAAAGTCATGGATTTCCTCAGTGTGATTAACTGATGTGTATCTTTTGCAAATTGCACACTCTACATATTTTGTTTCAGATTCATAAGTTGAAATCAATTTTCCTCATCCCTATCCCAACATTGCAAATGATAACATCTCCCATCTGGAGTAATCATTTTTTCAAAGATTATTACTTTGTCACATTTATGACACTTCATTTCAAATCTCCAAAACAAATTTTACAAATAACATACTCTGATTCTTTCAAGCGATATCCCTCTGGAAGCTTTGGATTTTTTACTGCATGAGACATTGCTCCACATTGGGAACAACTGATTATTATCACTTCATCTTTTTTCATTCTGATGCTCCCTCATATGATAAATTCAATAAAACATCTTTCTCTATTTCTGTTTTGACTCTGTTATGTTTTGCAACTAAGTGCCTTTGAAATTCTTGGATAGCAATGTTATACATTTCATAATTTTCCCATGTGAATAATTGTCCACAATCAATACACTGGAGTCTTTTGTTTTTTGCATCATAAGGACTTTGAGGATTTTGAGATTTTTGTTCCCATTCTTTCCAGTTTTTTTCACTCTCTCCCATTATTGTGGGTTTGATTGCAATGGTAGCTGCTCTACTCATTGGAGCATTGAAGTTCTCTGCAAATTTATTTTTAATTTTGGCATATTCAATTTCTGCTTTTAATTTTTCAATCTTTAGTTTGATTAATTCTGTTTGCAAGTCCTCAGTTTTTTCAACTAACTCTCCTTTGAGATATTTTGTGATAATATCTTTTGCAAACTCTGTTCGTGATTTTTTTTCTTGGGATGCGAGTTTAGTAATTTTTTGATCTTGGTATCTTTCAATCCTAAACGAGAAAGTTGGGAATTTATTATTGTAATTCATTCGCTCCCCTCTGGTTCATCCTCATCTGTGGATGCTTCATCAAATCCTAACTGTTGTCTCATTGCCAATTCCTCAGCTTCTTTTTTGGATTTTGCTGTATCTCTCTGTTCTTTCTCTTTAGCTGCTATATCTGTGAGTTTTTTCTCTGCATACACATTAGCTGCATCAATTTTTTCTTGAGCAGTTTGCTTTCCATAATGTTTCTCAAGAACATCAACTCCTCCCCAATGACCCCAATCCTTAACCCATGCCAAATCTCTATTTGATTTCTTTATCCACATTTGAGCAAACGCATGTCTTACTGCATGAAGTGAATCCTTATACCAATACGTTTCAGTTTTTCCAACTTTTTTATAGCAATATCTAAGAATAGCCATTAATTTTTTAATATTTTTATTATTTTCTCTTGCCATGCCATAAGTTGAATATTTTGAGAAAGGTTTTTCATCAAACTCCTTTCTTTCTTTTGCTGTGAGTTTGTGTTTTTTTGGTAGATGCATTGTTCCCACATGAATATATTTTCCATCTGTTCCAATTAATGGATGCATATCGTAAGTTTCTTGTCTTCCAGTTCGTGGATTTTCCCAAACTTCTGAATAGAGGTTTAATTTTGGATCTTTCCTTTCAACTCTTTCCAGTTTTTTTCTAATTAGGTCTTGAGCTAATGTTCCGATATCTCTGCTTAACACATATCCTCCCCAATATGCTCTCCCAACTCTTTCAGTTTTTCGTGTGTAAATCCATACCATAAATCTGTCATGTTTATCATCAATTACTATTCCTGATTCGTCTTTAATATCTGGAGCAATTCTTTTTGCAACAGCGGTGAAAGCTTCTTGTCTCCTCCATCCAATAGAAAGACCAACAATAAAATACATTTGAGCATCCAACCAATCTTCCTCAGAAATCTCAAACTCCTCTTTGTAAATATCATCATAGATTTTGCTTACTTGAAATTTTCTTTGCTGAACGCATTTAATCATTTCAAGAATTTCCTCAGCAGTCATATGGATTTCTCCATGTATAGCTTCCTCCACGATTTGACCTAGAATAGTATTTTTCTTTTGATCTGGAACATTTGTTCCATGCACAACTAAAAAGTGTCTAATCATTCGTGTCATATTTTTTCTGACACTATCTCCTCCCTGCTTGAAGTCTCTTGGTCTTGGTCTATGGAATTTTAATCCCTCTGCTGTTTTGAGAGCTGATCCTGCTCCTTTGCCAAAATTTTTTACACTACCAAACTCTTTACCAGTTGAAAAAACCCATCCAGTTCCTTTCCCTTTACTATCAATTTCTCCAAACTTCCATTTTTTACCTGAACTATCTGTGAAAGTTTCCTTTTTCATTCTGTCTTTTAACCATTGAAGTCTTTCAGAAGATTCAGTAAATCCTCCTCCCTCCTTTAATTCCTCTGGAGATAAATCCAATATGATCAAAGCTTGCCATAATTTTCTTGCATCCTCTGTTCCTCTGTCAGAAAATAAATCCGAGTCTAACCATCCTTTAACCAATTCATTCTCCTCAAACTTTTCCCTGTCTCTCTCCACTTTTCTCGCTCTCACTGTCTTGGCTTGTGGAGGAGCTTTGACTGTTTTTTGTGTTCGTTTATCATAAAGTCCAGCATCTTCTCCAACTTTGAGAAATTTGTCCGTATTATTTCTATTACCAAATCCCCACGTTTCAAAAGAATCTCTTTCTCCAGATTTCTTTAATTGAGGATTTCCTTCACTAACCCATTTGCCATCCTTCTTATGCATATCGACAAAAGCTTCCACAACCTTTCGAAATTTTTCCCTTTCATTCCCTGATGTGTCAAATCTCAATTCCTTTAATCTTTTAATGATTGGTTTTTCTTGGACTTCTAATGGTATCGGTCTTTTAAGAAATTCAATTTGATTTGGATCAAGATATCGCCTTCCAGACTGTTCAATAATATTGTAAGTTTTATTTCCAATCTTTATTTGGTCTTCCATAACTTCCTCAAGTTCATCACTCAAATTTCACACCTCAGAAAAAAAAAGAAATAGGACAATTATTTGTCCTCCAATGGATGAACTTCTTGCATCTCCTCGAGTCGAGTTTCTGAGATATGGAAGATACTCACGCCAAACAAACAATGATTGCAATAATAGTTTGCAACTCTGCAAGTTGGAATATCTGACAAAATTTTCTCCTCCATTTCTCTGCGACATCTCGAACATGTGACAGAAGATTTCAAGTCCATTATGTTCTCCTTCGTCGGAAAGTGTTTTTCCAATGTCCTAACAATGCGACATTCTCCAATGATTGCACACCTTTCCGAATGTTGTCCTCTCGAATTTTGCTATACATTCCATAATGGTCTCTAATTGCTCTCACAACTCGATCCCATTGTGGATCATAAAATTGACAAAAAAGAGAACTTATCTAATACTATGATAACTGACTTTATGGCATCAGCAAAGCAAATCGCATGGAGAAAGAAATTTGCTAGAATGAGCAAAGCTGGAAAATTCAGAAAGAAGATAACAAAGAGCAAAACCAAAGCAACTCCGAGACCTAAAGTTCCAGCAAGTCAACGTATCACAAAAGTTCAAATTAAAAGGAAATTGAAAGCTGTTAGAGAGGATATCAAAAGATTTCCTGATAACATGAGTCTTAAAGTTGAGAGAGATAAACTTCTTTGGGAATTAAAGAACTGGTTTTAATACCTAAATCTTCCATTTTTTGACCATTTTTGACAATGACTTTGATCAAGAAGCTCTCACAACTCGATCCCATTGTGGATCATAGGTATTTGCCATGTCTGGAAAGTCACAAAGTTTTGATTTAAGACTGTCGATATAGCTAAAATTGACAAAAAAGAGAACTTATCTAATACTATGATAACTGACTTTATGGCATCAGCAAAGCAAATCGCATGGAG
>LULF01000381.1_pt1 | contig 14934 bp, 17 predicted proteins | sample 728221 | NCBI WGS metagenome assembly LULF01 (sample SAMN03860296, study PRJNA289734) | marine metagenome | biome: seawater column; feature: ocean; material: water; isolation source: Red Sea water column Station 169 - depth 500m | place: Saudi Arabia: Red Sea | collected 2011-10-15 | depth 500 m | reverse complement strand
CATAGGGAATGCCGCCTTTTTCACAAAAGGCTCTTAAAAATTGATTTTCCTCTCTGTCACGGCATTTGATCATAATCCATCTAAGGTTTCTGTTCATCGCCGCTTCAAGATCAGGGTGTAAACTCATATTCCAACCTAATTTTGTTATTCTCACCGTACTAGTGCCAAGAAATTCAAAAACATCATCGAAAAACTTGGATATACTTAAATAAAATTAGATTATCTCATAAAAATCAGATGCTTATATTTAGGGAAAAGAATGTCTGCACACGAAAGACTTGGTGCGCAATCTTCTTCGAAGTATAAATTAACTTAAATTTATACTTTAGAGGCATAGCTTGATGTTATTATTTAATGACATGTTAATTTAATGAAGAGGATTTAATGATTGAAAAAATTAAAATAAGTTTATGGGATTTTTATACGTTTATTTTATCTGGCACACTAGCATTAGTTGTTACCTTGATTCATATGCGTGAACTACCTTCTGAGATAAATTTTGTATTAGAGTCCTTAAAAAATTTCAATGTTGTGTTTGTTATAACAGCTATTGCACTGATAGGTATGTTACTTGAGCCTGTAGCAAATAAATTTATGGATATATTGTCCAAAGAGAAAGTAGATGATTCGCCAAATGAATTAAAAGAGGCGGTTATAAAATTATATAAAGAAAACTTCGGAATTGAGGTTACTAAGCCCTACCATTTTATAAAAGATTATTGTGTTCAAAATGATTTATGTTATTCGTTTATGCCATTTTTATCTAAGTTTGGTTTTTACTGAAATACTTCATTTGTATTTTTTATTTCATCAATTTTGTCTCTCTATAACGAAGGTGGCTGTACAGCAAAGATAATTGCATTTGTTGTTTAGTTATTAATGTCAAAACTTTTTTGGGATAGAAGTAAGGCATTCTATTCTTATTTAGAACCTTCTCTTTACAGATCGTTTATACTCAGTATGAGTAAAGTCTAGAAGCAATCAAGCAAACTGTAAGACCATTTATTTGGCTCAATGATTAATTTATTTGAATATCGATCAGGATATTTTTTATGAGTTTTAAAGTATTTTGAATGTCCAAATACAAATTGCCATTTCATCGTTCTCGAGAATAAGCAAGCTCCGACAATGTCTATTTCATTTGTGCTATATAGGCGCTGCTTTCTTGTGTTTCCATCTTTATCAGTTGAGTTTCTTGTTCTTTGAAAGTCTATAGTAAGCGGCGCTTCTAAGAACTGTTCGAGGAACGGATCGACAGCCATTTTTGTAATATCTGATTCCTTAATAAGTGATGAGCTAAATTCATACCTAGGTATACCTGATTCTCTGAGTTCTTGAGGAAATGCCTTGTATAGCTCAGTAGCAGTTGTTGCTTTTTGAGATATAATTTCGTTTAATACTTCTTGTAGTGTATTTAATTCTTTCTCTGACCTCAATACAACACCAGATTTAGCTAAGTTTTTCATTGTTACTAAAAGCCATTCTGGCGTTAAATAGTTATTTCTGACTAAAAATTGAATATATTCTGGTAACAGTTTTTTAGAACCGGTATTTAGAACTTGAATGTTCTTGCATTCAAGAGTGATTTCCTTTCCATTATTAAGTGTGACGTAAAAATCTTTATCAAAGTCTCCAGAAGCGGACTTAAAAGATTTAATAACAGCTTGCTCTTTATAGCTAGTTAAAAGTTTTTCTAAGTGCTTTTCAGCGACGGCGCCTTTTACTGCCATATATGCTCTGGGGTTTTTTGCTAAAACATCAGAAAGTTCTTGGTCGCTGAGGCCGGTGAGTTTGTCTAAAGTGATATTATTGATTGTCATTATTTTGCTCTTCCCACTCAAAAAATTCTATTGGATTAAGATTCATTGCTTTTGATACTTCTGAAATCATTTTAAACGTCGCGTTGTAGCCTGGGCGAGTAGCAATTGACTTAAGAGTATCTGAAGATATCCCTGTCATTTCAGACAGGTCTTCATATTTAAGATGTAGTCCTGTTTTGGCTTCATAAGCTAGCATTGCATTTTTCAAATTAAATCGCAGCACCCAAACTCCGTGTATTGACAGTACACCAAAATGAGGCGTACAATTTCTTTAATATCAACGACTTAATTAATGATATAGGAAATGAAACGGAATGGGTAATCAAATGAAGAAAGCACAGTTAAAAAAAGTTATTAGTCTTTATACAGGAGCCGGTGGACTTGATTATGGGGTTGAAGCAGCGGGGCTTGATACTGCAGTTGCAGTGGAAATGGATAAGTGGTGTTGTAAAACGTTAAGACATAACAGAAAAGATTGGGCTGTCATAGAAGATAAGATAGAGAATGTTTCTAGCGATGATATTTTAAAAGCTGGTAAATTAAAAAAAGGTGAAGCAGGTTTGTTAATTGGTGGGCCACCTTGTCAGCCATTTTCAAAAGCAGGATATTGGAGGGATGGTGATGCTAAACGTTTAAGTGATCCAAGAGCAAATACTCTTCATCAATATATGAGAGTTCTTGAAGATACGCTTCCGCATGCTTTTATTTTAGAAAATGTTTTCGGGTTAGCTTATAAAGGTAAAGACGAAGGCCTTAGATATTTAGAAAATACAATTAAAGAAATCAATGAGAGAAATAATACTAGTTACTCTTTTCAGTGGAAGGTTATTAATACAGCTCATTTTGGAGTTCCGCAGATAAGAGAAAGGGTGTTTATTGTTGGGTCTCGTGATGGACTAAATTTTGAATTTCCTGAACAGAGATTGTTTGAGAATAAAGACAATGATCCAACATTAGCAATGGAAGGGAAAACCTTTAGAACAGCTTGGGATGCTATTGGAGACCTTGTTCCTGAAGATGAAACCCATCATGAATCAGAAGTAGGTGGAAAGTGGGGCGCTCTCCTTCCATCAATTCCCCCCGGAGAAAACTATCTTTGGCATACTGAGCGCGGTGGTGGCCAGCCTTTATTTAAGTGGCGCTCAAGATACTGGAGCTTTTTATTAAAACTTCATCCTGAAAAGCCAAGTTGGACTATTCAAGCTCAACCTGGAACTGCAATTGGCCCATTTCATTGGAATAACAGAAGACTAACAATGAGAGAGATGGCAAGAATTCAAACTTTTCCAGATGACGTTGAAGTTTTAGGTGGTAACTCAAATGTTCAAAAACAAATTGGTAATGCTGTTCCTTCTGCTATTGGAGAACTTTTAGGAAAAGAAATTAGGAGACAGTTTTTTGGAGAGAAGGTTAGTTCGAAAAATCTTAAATTGATTCCAGCTAGTAATAAGAATGAGTTTGATGTAAAGTTTAGCAAGAAGATCCCACACGAATATAGAGAATTACTAAATTAAGATGGTTCGATACGGTTGGAAGCAACATCGTTGGGAAGTTACTTTTCTTAGGAAAGAGTTCCGGATCTATTCTGTTCAGCCGGGTATGTTGTTTACAGACCGCCCTGCTAAACTCTTTAATGAAGTCCTGAATAAACTGTTGTTTGGGAGTGAGAATGTGAAAGAAAAAGAAAGGGAGAATGATAATCTTGAATTTACTGAGACTTTTGAGCAATTCGATCTTCTAACCTTTCCTGAAGCATTTTTACCTGCACCAGATTTAATTAAGACAATGAAGAGCATTGAAAGTGTTGGTGTCGATTTTGGACTAATTCATACAGGACTAAATCCAGAGGGACCAGAAGTTGACCATCTTTTTAATAAGTCTCAAGTTGAAGCATTATTGAATGATTTGGAGAATTTGCAGACTACTCAAACTGAAGACTTAGAACCACTTAAAGACTGGATCGCAAGTGATTACCAACAGGGTGATCGTATCAATCTTGGAATTTTATTTTGTAAAGATTCTGAGGACAAAATTCGCGTTTGCCTTCATGCCAAAATTGCAAGATCAAAATTTGAAGTAAGCTTAAGTGCAGACAAACATATTAGAGAAGTACATTTAATTCAGGCAATAAAACTTATTGATTCATCTCGTAGGGAAATTCCGGTTAGACTTGCACCGTTGATTTGTTCTGATTTTATTTTTGCTCCAGGCGAAATTTCTTTAGATCTTCCTGTTCATGCAATTTCTAAGGGCCCCCCTCCTACCAATCAGGTAGAGTGGGTAGATCATATTGATCTTATTTCTGTAATTAACTGCAGTCCTACTGGTCCAAAAGGAAAGCCAACAAGTTATTTAGAAGAAGAAAATAATTTTTGGAAAGAGGAGTTTTCAGGAGTCATTGAAAGGATTGTTAGTTGTGATTTTGGGCCACGAATATGCAAGAGTTGTGTTTTGTTTACAAATTATGCAGATTTTCCAATGGATAATGAGAGAGCAAAGCAGGCTGGCATATCAGGTGTTTTCGTCCCTATGGATAAGATTGAAAGTTATAACTTGAAGGGTTTACAGCAGGAAATATATTGTCGTTTACCTGAACAAATCAGAGAGGCTATAGGTGGTTTAAAACAGAGACGTTGGCTTAATATCCGGGAAATACCAGCGATGTTAAAGCATGCTGAACAGAATGATCAGAGTAGCTTTAAAAGCTGGAATAACTCTGGGACTTTTTTTGCTCTACCTTATGAAGAGAAGAGAACTACAATGCTAAGTTATGATTTATCACTTCCATTAAGAAGTGGTGCTAGTGGTGGCAAAGTGGTTGATGTAAGTTTATATGATGTGATTCTCGATGGAGATGAAAAAGTTATTCTTAATAAGAGGATAGAAATATGAGTACAAATCAAAATTATGAACAGTTGTTCTCTCGTGAGAATTGGCCCTTGTGGCTCCTTGTTCATCATTATTTAACTCCAAATATGTTGTTGAGTTTATTAAATACTATAGTTATTGACATAACTGAAGAGCAGAAAAATATTGAAGATTTATTTATTATTTATGAGGAATTTACTAGTACTAACTTAGAAGATATTCCTGTAAGACCAATTCAGTTGGGGCAAGATGAAAGGTTAGAAGCAAACTTACAGAATATGATTAGATCGATATTCTGGAATGGGGATAGTTTTGATATTTTCAATATAAGCCGAGTGGAAGTAGGTGAAAAGCAAAATTTAAAATTAAAAGTAGCAGCTGTTGTATTAAGTGTAAGTGCAAGTGACTTTAACCATAAGAATACTTTATCAAATTTCTTTGATTCTGAATTCCTAAGTGCATATAAATGTTTGGAGTTGATTAAGAGGTTTGTAAATTTAAATATAAATGAAAGGTACGAGGAACAACTATTTTTTAGTCTAGAAAGTGATGGAAAGAAATATTCTATTATTCTATCTACTTTGTTGAGTAAATTTATAGGAGATTTATTTGCAGATCTTGATCTTTGGGAAGAGGCAAAGGAACAGTATATAAAAGTACTTTCTTTGTTAGATCAAGTTAAACAAGATTTTTCTAATGAAGTTTCGATATGGAAAGATCAGTGTGAACTTTCCATTGCAAATTCAATTCGTATTCTTGAGGGGGGAAAGGAAGCAGCTGAATATATTTCGGAAAAGTCGATTAGAGCTGATTTATATAAGCATCCCGTGTTGGGGCTGACAGGTGCCCTAGATTCAATGAACTATGCATTTGAGTTAGGTTACGATAATAGAAATAATATTCCTTGGGATTTAAGGGCAACTTACGTTCAAGCAAACGCTAAAGGGAAAAATCTTGATGTAACTCCAGCATTCTTGAATTGGTTTTCAGGTAGAGAGGATAATGCATTTCGGTTATTTTGGTCTTGTATTAGGAGGCAAATAGGGAATGGCTCTGACACATCCGTGAGAACAAATAAGCATTGGTATGCCAAGTGTCTTCTGGATCGTAACCCGAAGGAAATCAGTGGTAAGGATTTTGAGATGGCCTTACAACTTTTAATAGAGTCTGAGCGATATTCAGAGAAAGATAAATTTAATATTAGACCTGAAGTTATTAAATCGCACTACAATGTAGATGTTTTAAAACGGATATTTGTTAATTCAAATAGATATACAGGTGTAAAAATTAAAAGATTAAATACTCTAATGAATATCTATAAACTGAGTTACGAGTTTATTGAAAATGAAGGTGTAAAAAAATGTATATGGGAGCAAACAATAGAAGTGGCTTTAAATTTTGATAGTTCATTTCGATCTGAAATAAATGCTGGAGGCGTTGCACTTGAGGCGATTTTGACATATGTGAAGCTTGACAGTGGATTGATCTTTCCATTTACAGATAAAATTGTAGAAATATTAAGCTTGAATTTAAATAAAAAGGTACACTGGACAGGATTGAGTCTTCCAATTGAAATTGCAATTGAATGTATTTCTAACTTTAATGAACTGCAACTAGGGACAGTAGTTGAAGAAATTTTAAACTTACTTGAAAATAAGGTGTCTCCAGAAAACCAAATTTGGCCGGTCGTTAGACCTGCAATGCGATTGCTTACTTCGAAAGAAGTTAAAGAGTGGAGTTTGGCAATGAATAAAGAGGCTGGGAGAATTGTAAATCAGATCCTTCACTATGGCCTTAAAGATAAAAGTTTTACAAATGATGTGCTTTACAATTTGATTCATTGGGATGCACAAGTTCTTCAAGATGGAGACTTAAAAGAGCGTTTAAAGCCAGTTATAATTTCTTTACTAAGAGATTCTGAGAGCTTTAATTCTACTGCTTGTGTGAGAAGTATACGATCTTTGCTCTTAGCATCTTCATTTTTAAGTGAAGATCAATTCCATGATGTTATAAATAGAATAAACCATGTTTTAAGTTTGGTTAAGGAAAACAAGAGGGCTCCAGTTGCTTTTACTGATATGTACACAGCAATTTTGATTTTAATTGAAAAGTATTCCATCAAATATATTCCTGATGAGAAAAATAATGAATGGTTTAGAGATAAAAAACAAGAAATTCTAGATAATCTACTCGCTGTTTGGAGAGTAAGTAAGGAAAAATCAACTGTCTTTGAAATTTTTGCTATTCCACAAAAAGGATATCCCGATGAAACATTAATTTATAATTGGGCAATCACAACGCTTAGGATCGCCAGAGTATGTAAAAGAGAAGTTGAAGCTCTCGGTGCTCTGGATAATGCATCTGAGAATGTAGATCTTTCGGCAGCTATCCTTAAAGCACGAATTGCAGAAAATTTATATAGTGTGGAAAAGGAACAAGTTGAAGATTTGGAATATGCTTTGACTAGAATTCAATCATCCTCAGATTTCTACAAATATCTCTCATATGTTCTTGCAACAATTTCAAGCCTATCTAAAAATGAAGGAACTATAATAATAAAACAATTATTAAATAAAGTTTTATTTTATGGACCGAATATACAAGACGTATCAGTGTTTTCCTTATTACCGTTTTATACTGACTTTGATAAGTCTGATATTGCAGAAAACTTGGAGTTATATGAAAAACGCATTGAAAATATAAAGAGTAAAGAAACTAGGGATTGTATTCGTCCAGTGGTTTGGAAGGTTAAATCCGTACTAAATATTCGTTAATATAAATATTCACTATTTAAAAAAATAGAGTTACCTCTTAAGCGTTGAAAAAATGACAGATTACGATTTTAGAAATTTGAATGACAAAGAATTTGAAAATCTTGCAGTAGATTTATTAAGTAATTTATATGGTGTTAGAATTGAGCGCTTTAAGCCAGGAAAAGATGGTGGAGTAGATGGTCGCTATTTTGTAACGCACAGTGCCCCCGACGAGGCAATAATTCAATGTAAACATTGGAGTAGTTACTCGAGATTGGTAAGTCATTTAAAAAAAGAAGAGTGTTTCAAAGTTAAAGCGTTAAAACCTAAGAAGTATATTTTTATTACTTCTCTTCCTTTATCTCGATTAAATAAAAAAGAAATTGCTAATATTTTTAAACCTTATGTTTTATCTGATAGTGATGTGTTTGGGCGTGATGATCTCAACCAGTTGATTGCTAAGTATGAACATGTGGAAAAGCAGCATTATAAGCTTTGGCTTACTAGTTTGAGTATTATGCTAAAAATGCAAAATCATTCAACCTTTGGCAAAAGTAAAGATTTACTGGAAGAATTTGAAGAGAAAAGTAAGATTTATGTCTTAACTCAAAATCATAAAAATGTACGTGATAAGATAGAGGCTGATAGAGTTGTTATTATATCTGGTGAGCCTGGGAGTGGAAAGACAACTATTGCGGAGCAGATATGTTTAGAATACCATCTGGCAGGCTATGAATTTGTATGCGTAGAGGATGATATCTCGGAAGCAGATGCGGTTTTCAATAATCAACAAAAGCAAATCTTCTATTTTGATGACTTCTTGGGAAGAAATTATCTAGAGGCATTTACAGGAAATCAGGAATCTAAGATTTGTAGATTCATTAACAGAGTTACAATGTGTAAAAACAAAGTATTTGTTTTGACATCTAGGACAAATATTTTTAACCAAGGTAATTTGTTAAGTGATCTTTTTCAACAGGGTAAGGTTTCAAAGCATGAATATGAAGTCAAAATTGACCAAATCACTCACTATGATAAAGCCAAAATACTCTATAATCACATATGGTTTTCACGTCTGAAAGAGAGATATGTTGAACAGCTATATCATCAAGAGAGGTATAAAAATATTATTTATCATAAAAATTATAATCCTAGATTGATATCATATATTACCGATATTGATAGTCATGCTATTTCTGAAAATGAATATTGGAAATACGTTTTGTCGACACTGGATGACCCTAAAGGTATTTGGGAGAATTTGTTTAATGTTCAGCTAAGTGAGAGTTGTAGGGCCTTAGTAGTCTTGGTTGCTTTTAACAATAAGGCAATCCATGAGGAGGTATTGTCTAATGCATTTATGCGTTTTATGTCTAGTGACAGAAAAGTATCTACGGTAAGCCTAGGTGATGATTTTTATAGAGATTTAAAGCTGTTAGTTGGTTCCATGCTGTCAAGAACCATATACATGGACACATTTTGTAAGTACGATGTATTTAATCCTTCAGTGGCAGACTTTGTTCTCAAAAAGTACTCTAAGCAGAATGATGTGATTACTCAAGCTATTAGAAGTCTTCGAACTGTTTCATCGTTGGAAGGAGTTCTTGATCTAGCTAAGAATGGGGTAATTATAAAATCATTTTTTGATGCTATTTTGAATAGCACTATAGGAGATCTTTTAGTTAGCAAGCCTGAGGAATTTTCTAACTCAGGTGATTATATATTGTTTCTAGGCCTAAGGGCGAATAGAGAAGATGTTTCAAGAAAGATTGTTTCTATTATTGGTCAAGTCGGGTTTAATATTGAAAGCATTTTAAACATTGATAATTTTTTAAATTTCTTTGGTGAAAATATGGAAAAATATGGAAATGGAGATGTTTATGTTGTTATCCAGAAAAAACTTAAGAGGATAGTAGATCAATTATGGGATTATACAGATTGTAACCTTGCGCTTAAAATTGCAGGTAATATTTCTGAAGATTGCTATGATGAAATATATAGCACTCTAAAAACGAGTGTTGTTGAATATTGGAAGGAAGACATAACTAGTCTTTCTCTCTCTGATGGACTGTTTGGATTTGACGATATTTATTGGTCTGACCCAGAAGGTTATTATGGAGTTTTGCATGGTTGGGAAGGAAAAATAAAGGATTTAGTGTCAGACGTTCTGGGTGAATATGACATAGATTTTGATGAGTCTGAATACGATGAAATTTTAAGTGGCTTCGACGAAGAAAAGGTTTTAGATAATCTTTTACAAGATGAGCCTTATGATAGAGAACGCTATTATGAAAATAAGTATGGCTTATCAGCTGTAAGCAGTACTCAGTCATTGGATAGCGATATAGATGATTTGTTTAAAAAGTAGAAGGATTTTTTATGAGTTCTGTGGCGCCTTACATTGTATATGAAAAACGATTGGTAGCATTTTTAGATGTAATGGGATTTAAGGAGATGTTAAAGGGGAATTCCCAGGAAAAATTGCAGGAGTATTATAATGCCTTGTTTGAATATGTTGAAGGAAAAGAGCAGACCTATAGACTTACTGCAAACGAAGATGGATTTAAGAAGCTGTTAGTTAGCGATGCCGTAATCCTTTCAATTAAACTTGACGGTAGTGAGCGCCAGAAGTTAAAAAAGGCTTCTCGCTTCATTTCCTCAGTATCTCTCATTCAATATTTATTAGCAGTAAATGTTGATATTTGGACCCGAGGAGCAATTTCATATGGGAATCTTTTTATTGATGAAATCTCGAATACTCTTGTTGGTCCAGCCTTTGTAAGCGCTTACGAACTCGAAAAAACAGCAAACTATCCAAGAGTAATAGTCAATCCTCAAGTCTGTAGTGCTTTTGACGATATAGCTTCTCCTCTTGATTTTGTAAATAAGGTTAATTCGCAGGGGTATGGGAACTGCTTACTTACTCCTGTTCCTCAAGACCGTTTAGCGCGAACCCATTTCCCTAATGATGCAATACAAGTTGATTGGTTTAAACACGCTTTTGATAAGAGTCATTCACTGGAGAAAATTTTTGAAGGAATAAAAACGAGATATTTTCAAGGCCAAGGATTGTTTGAGAAGACTCAATTATTGCTCAGATACATAAGAGAATCGTATGATTATGAAAAGGAGAGGAATGACGATGGTCTAAGTAAGAATAGACTAGAGCAAGTTGATCTAAAGTTAAAGGCAATGGGTTTTTAGTTTGGCAATTCTTCTTGAAAAATGAGCTGAGTTTATCTAAGTATTTTAAATAAATATTGGAATTTTCTTTATTTTCTATGCCAGCCATGCCAGCCGACTTCTGAAGTATCGTTAAATCGAATGAAGTATTATGAAATCGAAAAAAGAGCGAAAGGCCTGTATTCATCGCTAGTTTGTTGAAATTAATAAATTTTTCAAAAGGAAGAAAAACGCCTCGGGTAGTTCGGGCATTCTGCAACTTACCGTTTTTATTGATTCTTGTAAAGAGACTCTAGCTCTGGCATTCAGGGGTTATATCTTTGATATCACTGAAGAAAAAGTCTTGATACTCGCCTATACTCGCTAAATCCCGACTTTCCCCGACCTATCCATTTTTGGATTGACAAAGTGTACACTATAATGTACATTGAAAAAAAGGAGATTCGTTATGAGTAATCCAAAAAGAAAAACAATTACAGAACTTAGAAATTCTATATTTGAAACTTTTGATGAAGTTGTTTCTGGAGAAACTCAACTAATTACACATAAAAATGGATCTATGGTAGCAATGGTTCCAGTAGATCAAATCGAGAAACTCAATGAAGAAATTGAGCTACATAAAAACTTAGCAATTGGTTATGCACAGGCCTTAAGAGGCGAAGGCGTATCTACATCTACTTTAAAGCAAAAACTTAAGAAAAAAGAAAAATCATTAAGAGCAAAAAATGATTAAGTGGACGCCAAAGTCTGAAAATGATTTAGAAAATATCTTAATTCATATAACTAAGAATTTTGATATAGATTTAGCCTCTGAGATTGTATATGGCATTATTGATTATACCGAAATAACTTTAACAAAAAATCCATTAGCTGGAAAATTATTAACCTCTAACCCACTTTTTGCAAAACTGGTCTACAAGGGCAACTCGATATACTATTGCGAAAATCCAACTGATAAAAATCTCTATATTGTATATGTGCAAGCTAGAAAGATGAAATTTAAACCTAGGCGATTAAATGATAACGAGGTCGCATAACGTATGAAATTATTAATTTTAGGCAATAGTGGTTCTGGTAAGTCTTGGCTGGGCAAAAAGCTTACTCAGAAATTAGACTGTAAATTCATTGAAATGGATAAATTATTTTGGGAACCAGGTGGTTTTAATAAAAAAAGAGATCCAGAGCTTGTAAAAAAGGACATTCATTTATCTACATCAACAGATAGTTGGATCTGCGAAGGCGTTTTTGGAAAAATTGCTGATATGGCCATAGAAAAAGCAAATATGGTTATTTTATTAGATCTTGCTTGGGAAGATTGTAAAAAGAATTTAATGAATAGAGGGCCTAATTATGAAGACTGTCAGTCCCCGTCTCAGGCAGATAAGTCTTTTGAAGAATTATTAAATTGGGCCAAAGAATACTCAGTTAGAGAAAATCATACCTCTAGAAATTATCACTACAACTTATATAATAATTTTTCTGGAGAAAAACTTATTTTAAAGAACCGTGATGATGTGAATGATTTCTTAATACGTATCACAAATTAGATTATAGATAATATATGGTATAAAATTTTATAGATTAAATTAAGGCATATATATAATGGGTCATGATCAATGCATATTTTGTAAAATATTAAAAAATGAACTTGAAGCAAGCTTTGTCTATAAAGGCAAGATGAGAGGTTTACTGGCTTACCACTAGATACAGTCAGAGAAATGTTTTTTATTAGTCAAAAAATACTCAAAGCAATTGAAGAGTCAAAGATAGCTTCTGAAGGGGCAAATCTTTTTCTCTCGGACGGTACAGTTGCAGGACAAGAAGTTCCACATTCTCACTTACATATTGTTCCCAGATTTTATGGTGATAAGCATAAGATGGGCTTTTCTCATGTCGATACAAGTGAGAAAGACCGAGAGGCTTTAAATAATACAGCAAAAACCATAGTTAATAAGTTAAGCCAAAAAAATATTGATAGTAATTAGATAAAATTTAGAAAACCTTTTGAGTATTATATGCAAGTCGATGAACCTTACAACCCCAATATTAATAGTGATGATATCTCTGACTACCTTGAGTTTAAACAAGCCTCTGGTGATGATGTTCAATCAATATTTGAACTTATGAGCGAACGAAATCCACACTTAGAGAAAGAAAACCTGTATAAAAAAGTTAAAAAAGAAATTACTGAATTAAATGATGGGAAAAGTTATGGTGTTTTTGTGGCAATCTATGAAGGCCAAGTTGTAGGCTTTTGCCGGTTTTATCACAGTAATAGCGTTCCTAGCAAAAAAATAAAACATGACTCACCAGCAGGATATTACCTCATGGGCATTTGTGTGTTAAAAAGCATGAGAAGAAAAGGTGTCGCAAAATTTTTATCTTATAATAGGTTTAGCTATCTGCAGAGTCTTGGCGCAAAATATGCTTACTCATGTGTTGCAATTGATAATAAAACTTCTCAAAGAATGCATAAATCATTTGGTTTTATAAAATTAAAAGTAATACAAGGTGTTTTAACTGTAAATTTTGAACCAAATAAAGGAATCTTGTATATTAAAAATTTAAATGAGTGTTAATTGTAGCATTAAATATATAACTTTTTATTTTTACCAAACTTGGTTTAACCAACCAAATTCATTGGAGTCTCTAGTTACTTGGTAAACCACTTGTTCACAATAATATGGACAGCCCGAAACATTAAGAGTTTCTACTTCAAGAGTTTTAACTAGATAATCCGGTAAATAGGCGATGGCCTGTCCTGAAATTACAAGCATTTCTAATACTTTAATACTGGAAGCCTTAAAACTAATCTTACGAGGAAATTTATCATCTCTCCAACCATCACTTGATTGACTGTCTTTTGTTCTGCCAAGAAGATTTTGGGACGGTAAAACAAACGGATATTGAATTAAATTGTGAACGTTTATGTCTTTTTCTTTCTTATACCTTTCATAAAGTGGATGCTGCTTACTGATACATGTTTGAAATTTTACCTTGCTAATTATTTTACTGTCAAAAGTCTGAGTTGGCTTTTCAGTTGTAAATATAATGTTTGCTTCACGAGACTTTAGCTTTTCAATAGATGTTTTATTGTCTGAAGATATAAAGTTTAAATTTGCCCCTGGAAATTTAGTTAATAATTTGGTTCCAAATTCTACTCCAAATTTTGATAAAAGCAGATCCTCACCGGAGATCGAAATATTCAATTCATTTTGTGAGCCACTAATACTTAATTTTATATCCTCAAGCTCTCCCAAGATTGAGGCCGCTCTTTTTTGTAGACTTTTTCCAGTCTCAGACAATCTAATATTGCGCCCCACACGATTAAACAAATTAACACCTAACTCTGATTCTAATCTAGCTATGGCCTTACTCAAAGAGCCTGCTGAAATAGATGCTATTTCCGATGCTTTATTAACGTTTTCAGTTTTTGCTACATACAAAAAATATTTCAACTCATTTATTTCCATAAATGAAACATATATTTCATTTTTATTTCTTTTTCAAGAATATTATAAATGCTATCTATTATTAAGCAAAAGGAGGGATTTATGCTTAAATATCTAAAATTACTTGTTTTAATTTCTATTTTTCCACTTTCATCACATGCAACACATGTTTCAAAATATTGTTGGGACGATGCGGACTGTAAAGATGGCTATGTCTGTAACAATATACCTACAATTATTAGGAATGGTGTGTGTGTTAAAGATCAACAAAGTTATGTTGAATCCTATGAAATTAATAATTTTCACAAATCTGAGATTGGGAGAACATGCGATGATAGAGGTTTTCGATATCGTTGGTTTTTTTATCCTAACCGTTGGACTTGCTATGACGATAAAACAGGTTGGCCCGCGGATGATAATGCGTGTCGATGTTCTAAGCCAATTAATTATAAATAGAAGAAAACTATCGCGTGGGTACTTTAAACGCGATAGTCTTTTACCTTACAACTTTCTCATTACAGTAATAAATCATCAAAATGTTTAATTTGCTGTCTTTAAATGAAAAAACTAAGAACACCTTATTTTGAAAGTGCTCTTAATAAATAGCTTATGGCGTTTTAGATCTAGTTAAGACCCTAGAATATTCACCATATTTAGTTAACCCATTTTTATGTGCTTTAGCAGCTTGATTTGCCATATCTTTAACACTAAAGCCATATTGGGCTAGAGCTAAAATTGACAGAATGATTAATCCTTTAAATAAATCATTTAAAATACTCATTTTTCATCCTTTGTTTTTAGTTAAAAATGACAAATAATACGGACGAAGAAAATTGATTGATGTGTTCTTTCTTTAGT
>LULF01000280.1_pt1 | contig 15492 bp, 17 predicted proteins | sample 728221 | NCBI WGS metagenome assembly LULF01 (sample SAMN03860296, study PRJNA289734) | marine metagenome | biome: seawater column; feature: ocean; material: water; isolation source: Red Sea water column Station 169 - depth 500m | place: Saudi Arabia: Red Sea | collected 2011-10-15 | depth 500 m | reverse complement strand
GGTTTATACATTGAAATAAAAGGTGCTGAGATTCATCGTCAATACAAGCTGGATCCAGCAAAAAATCTTTTGGCTATCCTTGAAAGATATGATTTTCGTGAAGCATCAGATCCTGTTTGGATTCAGTCTTTTGATGCAGAAGTATTAAAAACTTTAAAACATAAGCACAAAACCAGGATCAAACTGTCACAGTTAATTGGAGAAAACCGTTGGCGACTCTCTTCCACTGATTTTGATTATTTAAAAACAGAGGTTGGACTAAATGAGGTGGCAGGATATGCTGACGGAATTGGTCCCTGGATGAATCATGTAGTGACCGGAAAAAACATATCAGGGGATTTGAAATTAACTGGACTAGTCACAATGGCGCATCTCCTCAATCTCAAGGTTCACCCATACACCTTGCGGAAAGATCGGTTACCTGATTATGCCGAAACGTTTGAAGATCTACTGCATATTTTTTTTAATCAGGTACAAGTAGATGGAGTCATAACTGATTTTCCAGATCAAGCCATGAAATATCTAGAAAAAACTACCAACCACTAAAACTTTCCACTCAGTGAATTTTATCTACTAAAGAATAATGCTCAGTAAAATATAGCGGTAAGTCTGGAGATGAGCCTAAGAAACTACAACATAAATAAATTAACTGGTAAATCCTTCGATATCCTAATCATTGGTGGAGGAATTAACGGTGCGGTTGCGGCGGCTTCACTTTCAGCACGAGGCCTACAAGTGGCATTGGTAGATAAAGGTGATTTTGCCGGATGCACCAGTCAAAATTCTTCAAACCTTATCTGGGGTGGTATCAAGTACATGGAATCCTACGAGTTTTCTCTTGTGAGAAAGCTTTGCAAATCCCGTAATCATCTTCTTCGTTCTTATCCTTCCGCAATCAAGCAAATCTGTTTTTACACTAATCTGGAAAAAGGGTTTCGTTATTCCTCCAGAATGCTTTATTGGGGAGCATTGCTTTACTGGGGGATAGGAAATTTCTTCACAAGCAAGCCGCGTTTGTTCACTCCACAACAGATTAATCAAGACGAGCCGGTGATCAACACAGCTAACAGCATTGGCGGGGTTGAGTATTCTGACGCATTTCTCTACGACAATGACGCGCGTTTTGTCTTCAGTTTTATTCGCACTGCTCTTGATAACAACTGTACAGCAGCCAATTACGTGGAATCCCTAGGAAGTAAGCAGATTACAAATGGTGAGTGGTTGACAAAACTTCGTAACAACAGGAACAAAGAAAAATTTGAAATCCGGAGCAAAGTAATTATCAATGCCTGTGGACCTTATGTTGATCAGCAAAATCTGCTTTCTGTACAAACAACTGTCCACCGCCATATCTTTTCTAAAGGTATTCATTTGATTGTTCCTAAAATTACTGGAAACGAAAGGGTGCTTACTTTTTTTGCTGATGACGGACGTATGTTTTTCGCAATTCCAATGGGTGCGAGGACAATGATTGGAACAACCGATACACGTGTTTCCAGTCCGGAAACAGCGGTCACTGCAGATGATCGGGAATTTGTTCTGGATAATATAAACAAACGTCTGGATTTACCCAAACCTTTGACTGAAGATGATATTATTTCTGAACGTTGCGGAGTGCGTCCTCTTGTTGTTGGGACGGGTGAGAATAATAATAGCAATGATGACTGGACCAAACTCTCTCGCAAACACCAGATTGATGTCAATCATCAGAAAAAGCACATCAGCATTTTTGGTGGAAAACTCACGGACTGTATTAATGTTGGAGATAATATCTGCGAAACTGTCAGGCAATTGGGATTTTCACTTCCGGAACTAAACCAAACATGGTACGGAGAACCGGATAAGACAACTTGTGAAAAATACTATAAAAAAGTGAATGAAATGAATCTTGATGAGTTAACTTCTTCCGGAGCTTCGGAAAAACTGTCCACACGTCTTTGGCGACGCTACGGCAAGCAGGCTTTCGGTCTACTGGAAAACATCCGGGAGAATCCGGAAATGGCGGAACCTTTGATAGAAGGTACGGATTACATAAGATGCGAGCTGGACGAGGCCGCGGATCGGGAAATGATAGTTACATTGGAAGACTTTCTACGACGACGCTCTAAACTGGCTTTGGTTACTCCACACGAAGACTTGAAAAATTCACTAGGACTCAAAGAGGCATGTGAAATTTTATTTGCTGAAAAAGCTTCTGAGCGCTGGGATGAATATTTTGGTGAATAGTTCTGAAAAGGGAAAAATGTTCCAGGCAAATATTTGTATTTCAAAGAAAACAAAGTTAATGACGTGCCTTACTTTGTAAATTCCAGAATAAAAAAGTTGAAAAAGATAAAAAATAAGCCTCCTTTTAGCAGCCAGTTTTTCATTACTACCTAAAAAATCCACATTTGCCAAAGCATTGATTACTTATTGTTATTAAAGGGAAAAATCTAATCTGAATTTAGTAAAGATAAACACCTTCCAAAATTTTAATACACATCATTAATTCCTGTCTATTTTGCTGGAATTGTCATGACACAAGAATCAAATAAAAATTAGTAATTTTAAAGGCAAATAAGTAAAAAAATTCATGATTTTTGCATGACTTCTTGTTGTTTAGTTAAGCGGTTAAAAAATTGCCTATTTAATTTCTTTGATTTTGGCAGTAAAATAATTTTCTGTAAATGGATTTAACAGAGAAAACTCCGCATTTTGCATTTATTTGCATGTTAATTAAGGAGATACTATGGATAGTAATACAAAAATAGCGAAATCCTATGTTAGCCATGAAGAAGTTCAGTCAGCTATGGAGCAGTACCTCGCTCGTGGAGGTAAAATTAGCAAAGTTGAAGACCCATGCCAGGAAATATTGCTCAAGCGGGTTATGGGTGATGAAAATCTGAATTGTATTGATCCCCATGCCGCAAATCCATCCAGCAACGGACTGGGAGATGTTGGGAACATTCTTCAACAAAAGATGCAATCTGAACTCAAGGAAATATGATTTCCTAAAGTTGGCAGGCGCACGCCTGTCGACTTTGCTTTTGCATTTGACGCTGTTTCTCTGTGTTTTTCCTGCAAAGGCGGAATCAGCACAGCGAAATGGATTTTCCATCATTGATCCGCTGGTACCTCTGGAGGAAATCCTCAGTGGCGGTCCGCCGCGTGACGGGATACCTTCTATAGATTCACCAAAATTTGTATCAGCATCAGAAGCAGATTGGCTTTTGCCAAACAGTCAAATCCTAGGCTTGGAAGTCGAGTCTGATTTCCGAGCTTATCCGCTTGCGATTCTAAACTGGCACGAAATCGTGAATGATACTGTAGGTGATGTTCCCGTCTCCATCACATATTGTCCGCTCTGCGGCACAGGGATGGCCTTTCGGCGGGATTTCAACGGTAAACAAACAACATTCGGTGTCTCAGGTTTGCTCTACAACAGCGATCTGCTGCTCTATGACCGGGAGAGTGCGTCCCTTTGGTCTCAAATAATGGGGCAGGCAATCAGCGGACCGCGTAAAGGTGAACGACTTGTTGCTGTGCCGGTTGAGCATACAACCTGGGAAGAATGGAAAAATAAGAATCCAAACACAAAAGTTATCTCACTTGATACCGGTTACCGCAGAGATTATAGTCGTTCGCCTTATGGAGACTATGATGTAAACGGAGACATTTATTTCCCATTATCATTTCGCAGCAGTCAATATCATCCAAAAGAGCGGGTGATCCGCATAGAAATAGATGGTCAGTTCAAAGCCTATCCTTTTACGGAATTATCCAGAATAAATTCTCCTCTTTAAGATACTGTGGCAGGTAAAAAGCTGTTTCTCGAATTTAAGCTCGAGTCCCGCAATGGAATCGTACGTAATTCAAACGGCAAAGTGCTGCCGAGCCTCAACGCCTTCTGGTTTGCGTGGTACGCTTTTCATCCCCAAACTCTAATATTCCGCGCCGGTGATTAGGCATTGCCTTGTCCGGAGATGTTCCGTAAAATGCATTCGAGTTGTTAACTAATCCTGTTGCTGAAAAATTGCTATGAATCCTGTTGTTTTGAAATCTGTTAAACAAGCTGTATTTGATGCCTACGGAACGCTATTTGATGTTCATTCTGCTGCTTCCCGTCATCAAGCGAGGCTGGGTGAAAAAGCTCCGGAAGTCTCTGCTTTATGGCGCACAAAACAGCTGGAATACACCTGGCTGCGCAGCCTGATGCAGCGCTATGTGGATTTCTGGCAGGTGACTCAAGACGCTCTTGATTATGCCTTGGATTCACACCAGATTGAAGACAGCAGTTTACGGAAAGACCTGCTGAACGCCTATCATGAATTAGCCTGCTATCCGGAAGTTCCGGAATCTCTGCGTGAATTAAAGCAGCGAGGTATAGGTACTGCAATTCTCTCCAATGGATCTCCGGAAATGCTTGAAGCAGGAGTAGGCAATAGTCATTTGCAAGGAAATTTGGATGCGATTATTTCAGTGGACGTGATTGGTATTTTCAAACCATCGCCGCAGGTTTATCAATTGGCCACCAATCATCTTGCATGTAATCCGGAAGAAATCCTGTTCTTTTCCTCAAATGCCTGGGATGTTTCCGGAGCGGCTACTTATGGTTTTCAGGCTGTGTGGGTCAATCGTTTTGCGCAAGCTCCGGAACGTCTGCCCGGTACACCGGTTTTGGAAATCAAAACTCTTGATGCTGTCCTCGAATACTTGCCTTTTTGAAGAAGTAAAATTTTTTACTTTATTACCCACGATTAAACAAACTATTTGACTGACAAAAATACATCTTGACATTTTCGGCTGCTTAAATTAATTATAAACAAATTCATAAGATAAAATTATTATTTTCTGGTTTTGAGTTAAACTTTAGAATTGAATTCATTGAATGCTGATAAAGCTGAAAAAACCGGAAGGCACAAACTGTGTATTATGAAAGTAAAACTATCAGTTTCATTACCACATTTTTTTCAAGCAAATCAAAAATAATTAAGGATTGCTAATAAGTTTTTCAGATATCAGACCAGGAATAGTCGGAATTGTCACTTCACTAGCAGCTTCGGTCTGTTGTGTTATTCCAATGTTGCTGGCAATAATGGGTTTAGTCACAGGAAGTTTTATGCTGTTTACGATGCAGTTCCGTATGATTTTGTATCCTATCGGAGGACTGGGTCTTATTGCGGCATATTGGATGTTTTTTCGACTTAGAAAGGACTGTGCCGCGAAAGATTGTCCAATGAAGTACAAACGTTTAAATATCGCAGCACTTGTTTCTTCTACTTTACTGATGGCTATTGTGACTTATGTGGATTTTTTTCTTGTTTCAATGTAATGGATGAAAAATGCGAAATACTGTATTAATGCTTGGAGTAATTGTGCTTTTGTTTACGACTCCGGTTTTGTCTCAAGAGCCAACTCCTCATTATAAAAAAGCAATACTGGCGCTAACCGGACTGACCTGAGGCGGTTGAGTGGCGATTGTAAAATCGACCCTTTCAGGTCTGAAAGGCGTAATCTCTTCAAATATTACTTTAAAAGAATCAGTCGTTGTCTATGATGAAGACTACATAAGTCCGGATCAAATAGTTCAAGCAATCAGAGACGAGGCTTTTGGTGCTGAATTAATTGATGTGCGGACCGCCAAACATGATACTATCCCCAAGTCGTGCTGGTTTTTTGGTCTGTTTTGCTGAACGCAGAATTTGACAGTCCGGCAAATAATACAAACTCCACACTAAGCTAACTTCCTGTTCATTCGGTTCAGTCAAATGCTCCGGTGAAGCAATCCTGTCTGTTTCTGAAAACTGATAAGAATTTCCCCCCAACACTATATATAACCGCCTGTGACTGGTTAAAGCCCAAAAGTATAGTTGTTACTGTACTACAAAAAGACTTTTTGTTCGTGTAGATGGATTGATGCTTTTCCCTCCTAGAAAAAAAGGATAGCTTGGAACTTGCCGATTTCACCTTCAACATGGAAGTTGCTAATCTTATTGTTACGATGGAAAATATAATTGTTCCCGGGTGATATGATACACCTTAGCATGGTTAATTTATAAATTAATACATTGTCTTGTAAGAATTAGATAGGTTGTCCGACGCTAGACAGAGAACCCATTCATTCCATGGAGATTGTTGTTTATTTAACATCAATAAGGAATGATAAAGAAGGGTGTGCTGTTATTCACATCTATCAGTGAATACGAGCAGGTGGTGAGGAACATTGCTACTATTACCCACATAAAAATATGGTGAATTTTTCCTTGGTAAAAAGGGAACATGAAACGACTTTGTATTGCTCTGGTTCTTGGTCTCATTAGCAATGAGAACGTGGAAGGAGGAACTAAGGATATTCTGGATGTAAGTATGGACTCCTTTTCTTTTGAAAAGCTTAAACTGGAAGTTACGAAGAGTTTGTAATGGGACTTCAGGTGATGATTACTGAATGGATCAGCCGACTTGCTGACTTGCTGCCTGTGGGTTATGCCTTTGGAGCGGGAATGGTTTCATCGGTTAACCCTTGTGGCTTTGCCATGCTGCCGGCCTACCTTTCACTTTACATGGGCGCCGAGGACAGTGAGTTCTATCGGTGGTCCAGAATTCGCCGTGCGTGGAAAGCTTTATGGGTTGCCCTGATCGTCGCTTCCGGGTTCACTGTATTGTTTGCTGTCATGGGCGGTCTGCTTTCTGCCGGAGGGACAATGCTGGTTGTGGCCATGCCCTGGATTGCCCTGTGGATTGGCATCGGGCTGGTCGGCTTGGGACTATGGATGTTGTGGGGACATCATCTCTCGGCAGCATGGGCTCAAAAGTTGGCCAATCGTATTGGAGATCCCAGAGAGGTGAGTGTACGTGGGTTTTTCATGTTTGGCATGGCTTTCGGAGCAGCATCCCTGAGCTGCACCCTGCCGGTTTTTCTGGTTGTCACCGGCAGCGCTATGGTGGCAGGAACTTTCTTTTCCGGCATCACACAGTTTCTCAGCTATGCCATGGGAATGGGTGCAGTTTTGCTGGTTTTAACCATGGGGATCGCCTTATTCAAAGAAGGCTTCATTGTTGGAAATCTACGCAAATTCATGCCTCACATCCAGAAAGTTTCTGCGTTTTTTTTGATACTGGCCGGGAGCTATATCATGTACTACTGGATGAGCAGCGGAATGCTGCTGAGTTAAAAAACGGCTCCGATTTAATAATGACTAAAAACTCTATTCCTCAACCAGTCGGAATTGAAAACCTCACTTCAATTCTCTCCTGCCCGCATTGTGGAAGTACCTCAGAGGAAATTGTTCCTCCGGATATGTGAATCCGTATGCACCGTTGCAAGTTCTGCAACAAGGATATTTTGGCCAAACCAGGTGACTGCTGTGTGTTTTGTTCCTATGGTACGATAAAATGTTCCGGGGAACAGAACAGCTCTTCAATTTGAATAGTTCACTCTTCTGAATCCTGGTTGCTTCTCCGGTCTCAAATACTCTATATTTCGAAAATATCCCCCCACTGTTCTGTGAGAGTACAAAGACCATAATTCTACTGTTATCCATATCCCATATTTAATACTGCTGCTTGAATTGTCCTCATCATTGTTGCCGGTATAAACTCTTTGATAATCTTGTTGTTGGCCGCATTTGTTTTTGGAACCTTCTCACTGACCCTCTCTTCCGTTTGTGTTGTGCTGATAAACGATAATGTTCATGGAGGAAATTTTGTGGTGATCTCAAGCGGTTTACTGCTGGTTTATTCAGTAGGCGCGGTTCTGGGACCCTTTGTTGTTTCAGTCTGCGCCTAAACCTCTGGAACTGGACCCAAGAGCTGGTACAAAGCAAGAACAATAATCATCTCAAACGTTTACAGGCAATGTAGGCAAACTAGTAGCAGGGTTTTACTATTTGAATAATAACAATGGTATTGCCGGGGCCAATCTGGAGATGTTTGCAGGAACCCAGGCCGAAGCCATTTGGAGCGGCATTTACTAACGGCTTTACAACTGTTGTAACCGTATCGATCAAAAACTGTTTGTGAACGACATTCAACAGCTCATCTAATCACGCTTTTCCTGGACAGGCGTAAATAAAGAGGGTATACTGCTTTTCCTTTTAGTCCAGTGCATGACTGCCCCGACCAAAAATCCAAACACTCCAAAGCCTGTAACCAACGGCACTACCGTGCCATCAAACGCCCTGCCTATCACTATTCCGGCGGGAATTGAAATCAGCATCGACAAGAAACCGATCACAGATGCACCCACCCCTGCAATGTGTCCCAGTGGCTGCATAGCCAGTGCGTTGAGATTGCCGAACACCAGGCCAAGGCAAAAGAAGGCCGGAATCAGGAAGACCATAAATCCCCACAATGGAGGTTTTGGCAGGATGGTTTGCAACAGGACTGTAAAGCCGAGCGAAAGGACGGTCAATACACAGATGCTCCAGAACGCAAGAGAGTACATGCCGAAGGTCAATACAAGGCGGGAGTTTAGCAGAGATGCGGTGCCGATTGAAAGGGCCACAATGGCAAAATATGCCGGAAACAATTCGACTTGGCCGTAGACTCCAACGAAGACCTGCTGGGCTGTACTCAGGTAAGCTATGAATGGACTGAACACCAGCCCAATACAAATCGTATAGCACAACGCAGTACGAGTCCGCATTATTTCAACCAGTGCTGCCATTGGATGCCGGAAGGACAACGGAACACGCTTTTCCGCAGGCAGTGTTTCCCGAAGCCTGAGGGCGAACCATAAAAGGGCTGTAGATGCACTAAGCAGAAACATCACAAAGATCGCCCGCCAGCCGGACAGCCACAAGATTCCTTGGCCAATAGCCGGGGCGATGGTTGGTACTAGTATGAAAACGGCCATCACGAAAGACAGCACACGGGCCATCGACCGTCCTTCGAACTTATCTCGTATAATGGCGTTCATTACGATACGTGGGGCTGCGATACCGAATCCCTGTAAAAACCGTCCGTTAAGCAGCATCGTCAAGGACTCAGAAAATATGCAGATCAGGCTGCCAAAGAGGTAGATCACGAGGCCAATGAAGATTGGCAGCTTGCGTCCCAGGCTGTCGGAAAGCGGGCCATACACAATCTGGCCGAGGGCAAAGCCCATAAACATAACCATGACCACAAGCTGGACGTCATTAGCATCGGTGACTCCGAGGTCTTGTCCGATTTTAGGAAATGCCGGCAGCATGGCATCAATCGACAATGCCACAAGTGATTGCAACAGTGCCGCAAGCAGTACAAATTCGGTAAGTCCTGTTTTTTCTTCAAGATGTTTCTTTGCAAATGTGCTAGCAGCATTAGTTTTGTTCAAAATCATTCTCCATGCTGTATCAATTCTGGGGTTCCTTCCATACCAGAGGATGCTGAATCAATTATGTGTTTGGACAGTAAATAATTAATGGAATGCTGATTTGAGTTAGTAATATAACTTAACTATGAAATTATATAAAGTTTACCATGTGATTCTTGCCGTAAACTGGCTGGCTGCACCCGCGAATCACTCAATGTCATCGGAATCGGTCGCAATGACCGGGTTGCGATTGTCCTGCCAAACGGACCTGAAATAGCAACGGCCTTTGTGGCGATCTCCACAGTTACAACCACGGCACCCCTCAATCCGGCATACAAGCAGGATGAATTCGAGTTTTATCTGGAAGATCTCCGGGCGAAAGCCCTGGTGGTTCAGGCAGGCAGCACCTCTCCTGTCGTCGAGGCCGCGAGGAAATTGGGCATTATAATCATTGAACTGATCACGGGAACTGACCGAGCAGCCGGAGATTTTGATCTCATAAGCAATTCCGGAAACAGAGCTGAGCATTCTGGTCCCAGCGAAGCCGACGACATTGCCCTGATTTTACATACGTCCGGAACCACGGTACGCCCCAAGATCGTGCCGCTGAGCCACAAGAACGTAACCGCATCTGCCGACAACATTGCCAAATTACTTATGCTAACCCCTGAAGATCGGTGCCTTAACGTCATGCCGCTCTTCCACATTAACGGCCTGATCGACGCAGTGCTGTCATCGTTGGGGGCCGGAACCTCTATCCACTGCACTTCCGGATTCAATGCGCTCAGGTTTTTCAACTGGATGAATGAAGCAAAACCCACCTGGTACACTGCAGTACCCTCAAAGCACCAGGCCGTTCTTTCCCGGGCGGACAAAAACCGAGACGTGATTGATTCAGTGCCGCTGCGCTTCATCCGGTCTTCGTCGTCGTCTCAGCCGTCCCAGGTATTCGCGGAGCTCTAAGCCACCTTCGGTGCTCCCGTCATCGAAGTCTACGGCATGACCGAGGCATCGTATCAAATGTCCTCCAATCCCCTGCCCCCTGCGGAGCGCAAGGCGGGCACGGTCGGCATTGCGGCGGGTCCGGAAGTGGCCATCATTGACGAGACCGGGAAATTGCTGCAAAAGGGGGAAATCGGGGAAATCGTCATACGTGGTGACAAAGTGACCAGCGGCTACGAAAACAACCCCAAAGCAAATGCGGAAAACTTCACCAACGACTGGTTTCGGACTGGAGACCAAGGTGTCATGGACGCGCAGGGCTATCTCTCCATCACTGGACGGCTGAAGACAATCCTCAATCGCGGCGGCGAAAAGATTTCTCTTCGTGAGGTGGATGAAGGGTCCGTAGTTTGATTACAGATGATTATCGGGTTACACTCTACTAAGGGATGCCGTGGGGTGAGTTGTATGATTTGCGCAGCGATCCGGACGAAACCAACAACCGCTGGGACGACACCGGATTTACCGGCATCAAAGTTGAACTCATTACGCCTCTGGTACACGAAATGATTGACACGATGGAGCGCAGTCCACGAGCAACCTACCTCGCCTGAGCTTTCAAAGCTTAAATGTGTTGTTAACTTGATGAAGCGGATTTTCCATTCACCCAGACTATTTTCGACCCTACTGGAAAATAGACATGACTTTTTTCTATGATACTAGAAATTAATCGCATGATAATCAAACATACAATAGAATCATGGGCTTAAGTTTCCTCTGCAGGGATCATTCGGCTTTCAAATCATTTATTATCGGTGGAAGAGAAAGCAGGTATTCTGCAATTGAGTCCAAATCTTCCTGCCGTAAATGCTGATAACCATGCTCAATGACTTCCAGCATTAAGCCCTGTGTATCATCTCCGTCAGGCTTGATTCCTGTTTCTAAAAAATAGCTGATATCAACCTTACTCCAGTCACCGATTCCGGTATTTATGTCCGGAGTAATATTTGGCGCCAGTTCACCTTCCGGACCTTCTTTTGATCCTGAAAAGTGCATATCCGTTTTGAGCGCCCCCAGAAGATTTCTTGGTGTGTGACATTCCCCGCAATGTGCCAGCGCCTGAGTAATATAATTCCCCCGGTTCCAGCTTTCAGATTTTTCAGGTTTTGATATGAAAGGCTGAGGCGACCAAACTACATTTTTCCAGACAATCATGGCGGCCTGCCTGCCGAAAGGCAGAATCAGGTCGTGAGGAAGATTTTTTTGACGAACAGCAGGAATTGAAGAAAGGTAGGCTTTGAGAGCCAGCAAATCTTCGTGAGTGATCCATTGGAAAGAAGTGTAAGGGAATACCGGAAAATAATGATTTCCTTCGGGACTCAGGCCTTTAGTCATGGCATGGATGAAATCATCATCGCTCCATTTTCCAATTCCGGTTTCCGGATCAGGCGTGATGTTGGTGCCGTAAAATGTGCCGAAAGGTGTTTTGATCGGCTTGCCTCCGGCAAGAAACGCACCGTCATTTTTTGTGTCCGTATGGCAGCTGCATCCACCGGAAGCATGGAAAATGTACTTGCCCGTGTCAATAAGGCTCTGCCCTGCGGCCTGATTAACAATGATCAAGAACAGGCAAAGCCAGAATCCTAAACGACATAAAGCAGGAATTAACTTATTTTTTACCGGAAGAGCTTGTGGCTGCCACCACACGATTTACTCCATGCTTTTCTTATATTTTTCAATTGATTCTTTGAGATTGTCAAATTCATCGCAACCAAAAAAACAAACATCATCCAGCACTTCCAAATGCTCTTCGGCTTTTTTGAGATTTTTTGTACGCAAATAAAGCTCACCTATGTATTCATTGGCTCCAAGATGACGTGGGTTCAGTTTCAGGGCCTTGTTGTAATACTTGAATGCCTCTTCCAATTTATCCAGTTTTCGGTGACAGAATCCCAGCAAATTATACACATCCGCATCATCCGGAGACGTTTTTGCTGCCTTCAACAGGTATTTGATAGCAAGCTGGTAATTGCTGTTTGAGACTTCCAGGTAGCCTCTTTGATAATCTGCATTCACCGGTTTTGGCGGGTCATCGTCATAATCGGAAGAAGACGGATCCGCAACGGCCAAGCCAAGACTGAAAAGGAATATTAGAAGTAATGAAAAAATAGACAAAGACAATTTCATGTGACCTCCTTTTATTACAGCGTCCAGCTAACAAAAATATGTCATCCCAGTAGCAGTTTGAGCGGAGTCGAAACATGCATCACGTAAGACTGTTCCCTTCGACTATGCTCAGGGAACACTTTTATTACATCTATTGTAGTTGGTTGAGCGGAGTCGAAACATCCATCACGTATGAATGTTCCCTTCGACTACGCTCATGGAACGCAATATTACATTATTGCTAAGATGTTGTATTAGTCTCTTTCCCGGAAATGTTTGTGGCAGCCACCACAAGTTTTAGCTGTTGTCCGGACTTGTTTGGCAAATGCTTCCATGTCTCCACTTTCCGCTACTTCAGCCAGTTTGGCGCTTTCACGCTCAAAGGCCTTTGCCGCGGATTCAAATTTTGACCAGTTTCCCCAGATTTCCTGTTTAGCCTTGGTTCTTCCTTCACCGGAACCTTTTGGAAACATTGACAGAGTCATTTTGCTGTTTTGCATCATGGAGCGTGCGTGATCTGCCACATGAGCTTGCATCGGAAGGCTGTTCTTCAAAATGCTAACAATTGCTCCCATGTGCCCGGCCGTTGATTTCATCACGTTTTGACGATACTTGATAATTCCATGCGAGTCTGCAAATGATGACTCACCATAAAAAATAACCAACAGCATTATTGATGCTGCTGTGATTATTATAGTATTTCTCATATTAGATTCCTCCTTATCTAAAGTTTTTCCTGCAAGTGCATTAATTTGCTGCTGTCTCCCAATGCTCAGTGTAAACATATAATTGAAAAGACTGCAAGTTTATAAATCATTTCTGTTCTAACAACATGTTTTCCTCAACAATCAAACCGTTTCTGCTGCTGACATGTTTCATTGAATCAGCAATAACAGATTTTCCGGTTTCTGACTGGTAAGATTCGGTAAAAGCATCTTCAGAATCAAACCAGAGTTCGGATACACCGTCATATAAAGAATCTTCGTTTTTTACCAGGTTGAAACAAATTTTCTTCAATCCCGGCAGCTGAGTCGCCAGTTTTGCATGCTCGTTCATCCACCAGATTTTGAAGTCATCTTTTGAAAGTTCTTCTTTGCGCTTTAGCAGAATCATTACTTTAAACATTTTGTATCCTTTGTGTTTTCAGCTAGTTGTCAGTTTATACTTTTTGTTGATGCTGGCAGCAACAGTTGATTGGTTGTTCGGTTATTTCCCAATTCTAGCCAGTGGACGACCACCATCTGCGACTGCCAACGCTACAACAATCTCATCCTCCCGAGGCGCATCGGGGAGGCTGATTTCGGTGGCATCCATGTGATCAAAACTCCAAATGCTGTTTTTGTTTGTTAAAGGCATTACCAGCACTGATCCAGGACCGCCGGTTTTTTTTGTGGAAGGAATTATATCGTCTCCCTTTTCAACTGCCTCTCTCACAGGTTTTCCAAAGCGGGGGTGCAAAATTGCTGCAGCATGTTCAATTTCTCCATCCAGTCCCACAATCGCTCCTTTGCCGTAGCTGATTATATCAGCAGGCTTTATCTGCAACGCTGCCACGCCTTTTCGTGCAAGCAGCCCGCCGATTTCTGCCCCTAAATCATAAAGAAGTTCCAGGTCCTCAACATATTGTCCTGCATACGGATTTTTTATTACCGCGGCGACAGTGGCTTTTCTGGCAGGAGGATCAATCATTTGGCCCATCTCATTATGAATTTCTTCAACCTGAATCACAATTCTGCGAATTTGAGGTTTCATATTACTCTTGTTGATTTTATTTTGTTAAAAATTGTTGCAGATGCTTCGACCATGATCGGGCACTTTAGAGGAATCTTGTCAGGTTTTCAAGTGCATTTGCATCGTGTGAATCTAATTTTCCATTTGCAGGAGTTTAATTGGTCGGCTAGAGTGAAACGTCCTTCATACATAATATGTAGCAGAATCTACTATTTTTTCTATTCATATCAAATATGTCATTTTATGGAAATTAAAGCAGGAAATTATCCGGTAGCGGTAATTGGTGCCGGAACAATGGGCAGAGGAATTGCTCAGGTTGCTGCTACAGCGGGACATCCTGTAATGCTATATGATGTTTCCAAAAAACATACACAGGCTGCAATAGAATTTATCGAGCAGCGTCTTCATAGCTCTGTAAAAATAGGAAAAATTACTGAACAGGCAAAAACACAGATTCTGAATAATATCAGCCCTGTTCATGACCTTGAAGAAATGTCTCAGGCAAAACTTGTAATTGAGGCGATTATCGAGAATCTGGCAATAAAACAGGATTTGTTCTGTCGGCTGGAGTCAACATTAGAGGCGGAGGCAATTTTAGCTACAAACACTTCGTCCATAGATTTGAAAAAAATTTGTGATACTCTAAAACGTCCGGAACATTTTGCGGGTATGCACTTTTTTAATCCGGCTCCACTGATGGCTCTTGTGGAAATAATACGCGCGGACAAAACCGATCCAGGGATTGCCGATTTAGTTTTCTCTCTGGCAGAAAAATGGGGAAAAAGTCCGGTACATGTCCGCAGCAGTCCGGGATTTATTGTGAATCGGGCGGCACGGCCTTTTTATGGTGAGGCACTTGTAATTCTCAGGGAAGGGGGGACGGATGCTTCCACATGTGACGCGATTATGCGCGATTGCGGCGGTTTCAGAATGGGACCGTTTGAGCTGATGGATTTAATCGGGCTTGATGTGAATTATGAAGTAACATGTCAAATATGGGAAAGCTTTGACCGTCATCCACGCTTTGATCCGTCTGTACTTCAAAAAGAGTTGGTTGATGCCGGACAACTTGGCAGAAAATCTGGAAAAGGGTTTTTTGACTACAAGTCGGACTCTGAAATACCGGTTCCACAAAATGCTGAAGAATGTTCTCCTCCGGAATCAATTACAATTGAAGGTGCCGAAAAACTTCCGGAATCCCTGTTAAAACTACTACAGGGAGGAACAATAGACATTAAAACCACTGACGGCAATGGAGCAATACGCTTGCCACAGGGCGGGGTTGTGGTGCTTTCAAACGGAAAAAGCTCTTTGGATCGTGCAGCAGAAATCGGGAGCTCTGTTATATCGCTGGATTTATGCCTTGATTTTGGGCAGTCGCC
>LULF01000279.1_pt1 | contig 15526 bp, 12 predicted proteins | sample 728221 | NCBI WGS metagenome assembly LULF01 (sample SAMN03860296, study PRJNA289734) | marine metagenome | biome: seawater column; feature: ocean; material: water; isolation source: Red Sea water column Station 169 - depth 500m | place: Saudi Arabia: Red Sea | collected 2011-10-15 | depth 500 m | reverse complement strand
GATCACCCTAAGAACATTTTCTAAGGCTTATGGACTATCTGGAATTAGAGTAGGTTACGGCTTTGCTCATGAAAACTTTATTACTGCTCTTCATAAGGTAAAACTGCCTTTTGAGCCCAATCTTATTGCTCAAAAAGGTGCCATAGGGGCCCTAACCGACTATCCACATCTAGAAAGAACGATTAGGAATAATACCAAAAGGTATTACGAAACTCTTAAGTTTTTAGACCATAGAAATTTTAAACCCCTACGCTCAACAACGAACTTTATTTGTTTTTACACCGGTTCAGAAGAAGCAAGTGATTTTCTTTTTAATAAGCTATTAGATAGAGGCGTTATTATAAGACCACTTAAGGCAAATAAGCTTCCAGACTGGGTTAGAGTTTCAATTGGTCTAAAAGAAGAAATGAAGCATTTTTTTGAAGCAATGGATGAAGTTCTTCCTGAATATAATCAAAAATTTCGCCCTGACCAATAAATTAATTTAAGGTGCAATAATGGGATCTTCATCTGCAATATTCTCTGACTGCACAAGAAGAACATCTAGAATATTTTCTTGTTCTAAGGGATAGTTTTCATCTAGTTCTATAACAAAAGTTGTCCATGTTCCGACATCAAATTTAAAACCATGACGTCTATCGAAATCTCTGATGCCAACCCCATATTCATTATCTGCCGATAAATAAGACACGCCTATGGTCGGACTGGCGATCCCCCATCGATTTCCAACATACTCCCCTAATAAATCTGAAACTCGTTTATAATTAAAATTTTTTACCTTCATTGTTTTATTTGCAATTGCAGCTGCACCTGAGGTTAAGCCAACATTAATTGTTGAAGAAATTCTTATCCTAACTGACGCCAACTCAGATTGATCTGCAACGAGGATTAGCCTTGCTGGGATATCATAGGTCTTGATATCTCCTATAGAGTTCTCATATCCTGGTTGCGCATTAAAGTTTAGTCCTGTGACAACTCCCGCTTCGATGACAGTATTATCATTATCAAGTTGAATATAGACATCGCTGACATTCACTTCTAAGGCCATAGCATAGGGGAAAATAAATAAAAAAATCAAGGCCGAAAATAGTCTCATATCTATTATTTTATATGAGAACGATTTATCCAATGGTATAACTTGTAATTATTACATGGCGTCAACTCTATAAGAATTAAGAATTCAAATATTTACAGGCTTGTTTATTTGAAAAAATATCGGTAGTTTTATACAAAAAGAGGATTGATGGAATGAAGATTTGTACATACAAAAGACAAACCCCCTTAGGCGAATTTAAACGATTAGGCTTATTTTTTAATGAGACAACAATTATTGATATCAATCTTCTTTGGCAAAAAAAGTTTGAACTCGAAGGTTTTTTTTCTCCCAAAGAAAAGGCATTAAATGTTGCCCCGTCTTCACTTAGTCTTGTTTTAAAAAACTATCAAAACTCAAGTATCTCTTTTTTTCAAGAATCCTTAGAAATTTACAAAAACCTTTCAGCACAAGGAATCTTATGCACTAATGATAAAGGTTATATTAGTTTTGATATAAAAGATGATAAAGAAATCAAATTTGACTGTCCGATTGACCAAATTAATTGCTACCGGGATTTTTACGCCCATGAAAAACACGTGGCCAAAGGATTTAAAAAAAGAAATGAAAAAATTCCCGATGCCTGGTATGAAATTCCCGCTTATTACAAAGGACCAACAACTGGCTTTATTGGTCATGATGAATTTATTCCTTGGCCTAGCTATACACAAAAACTAGATTATGAACTTGAGTTTGGCCTCGTTATTGGTAAAGATGGATTTAATATCAAGGCTGAAAATGCCATGGAACATATTTTTGGATACACAATATTCAATGATGTTTCAGCTAGAGATATTCAGAAAAAAGAAATGGCCATTCGACTTGGCCCTGCAAAAGGAAAAGACTTTTGCTCAATTGTAGGCCCTGTCATTATTACGGCAGATGAATTTAACTATCAAGAACCAAACTTAAAAATGAATGCCATTATTAATGGCGAGATTTGGTCAGAGGGCCATACTGCAGACGCGCACTACTCTTGGGCACAAATGATAGAACACGCCTCAAAAGAAGAGTGGATTCTTGCTACAGACTTCATGGGAAGTGGTACGGTCGGTACTGGCTGTGGCTTAGAACTAGATAAGTGGATAAAGCCTGGTGATGTTGTTGAACTTGAAATTGAAAAAATTGGTAGACTAAAAAATATTGTAGATACACCTAGACTCATTAAGGAACAAAATGCTTAGTTTTAATACAAATGAAGACTTCACTCAAAATTATAAATTTCTTATAGGATCTATTTTACCTAGACCGATTGCTGTCGTTACAACAAAAAATGATAATGGCACTGATAATATTGCTCCTTTTTCTTTTTTTAATGGCTTTAGTGCAAAACCAATGATTGTAGGCTTTGCCCCGATAAGAAGACCCAATACAGGTGACAAAAAAGATACACTAATTAATATTGAAAGAGAAAAAGAGTTTGTTATTAATTTTGTAACGGAAAAAAATGCTGACCTCATTAACTTATGTGCAACTGAGCTCCCCTACGGAGAAAGTGAACTCACATTAAGCGGTTTAACCGCCATTGAATCTGAAAAAGTAAAAGCTATAAGATTACAAGAAAGTCCCATCCACTTTGAATGTAAACTAAGAGACATTATATCATATGGAGATACACCTGGAGCAGGAACTCTTATAACTGGTGAAGTTATTCGTATACATATTGATGAATCAATCTATGAGAATGGGCGTGTGATAACATCACAGTGGCACCCAATGGGCAGAGGTGCCGGAAATGATTGGTTTAAAACTGACAGCGTGGTTGAAAAAACAAGACTCACGAAAGCTCAAATCCAAAAATAAAAAAACATATTGGTAAAGAGATTTATATACGCGTATAATAAGAGCATGTTAAAGATTTTTCTCATTTTCTTTTTTTTAATCTCTTGTAATAAAACCTATGATTTGCAACGCGAAAATGGTGTTTATTTTCTCAAAGAAATCGGTTTTAAAATAAAAAGTACAAAAGTCGTTGATTGGAAAGTAGGAAGAAAAAGAGAAGCTAATGTTTCGAAAGGTATTCGATTTATTTCATCAATTCCCAATCTAGAAGAAGAACACAAACTTGTTTTGAAAAAAAAGTTTGGAATTGATTCTTGGTTAATAAAAATTTCTAAAATCTCTAGAGGAAGTACAAGGCCACTAGGCTATTTTTATATCCACTTACATAATATGACTCGAACGACAAAAGATTTCACAGTAAACCTCTACTATCACGCTGCGGCTGTCTCTAAAAGATTTAGACTTTTTCATTGCCCGGCTTTTAATCATAGACTAGAAATTCCCGATGTAGATCTTGAAGACAGACCCTCTGCAGATGAACAAAATCTATATATTCGCCCAACAGAAAAATTATATGCAAGGGCAAGCAGACTACGCTTTGCCCCCATGATTCTAAGTGGTGGACGATCTTTAAAGGGAAAATATATCGTAGACTTAGCTTTGTATAACTCGGAGTCAAAACAAATCTATAGTGATTGGCTTGCTGGCGATGGAGTTTTAGAAATCACTCAAGAAGCCTCTGTAGCCGTTAATAGTTGTATCGGCGTTAAAGAAGAAAATCAACCACTACCTGAAAGTAAAATGCCAAGTATTCAAGATCTTGAAATAAAATAAAGCTATATTATTTTATTCATTCAAATTTCACTTCCCCTTTTAAGTAATGCATCTAACATTGTACGCCTTTGGACAACGCCAATGTATTTTTTGCCATCAAGGACAGGATAACAATGAAAGGGCTCTCGTATAAAGCTTTCTAGGACCTTATGGATTGAAGTTTGAAGATCAAAGCTTACAACATTTTTTGTCATATAATCTGAGACTTTCCCGCTAGGCATTTTATTTAGAGAGTCATCAAAAAGATGTCTTAAACAATCTTTTTCAGATAGAAAGCCAACAACCTCACCTCTATTGTTAACGACAGGGAAACCACTATTATTTTTTTTCGATAAAAGTTTTGCTGCTTCAAAAATAGACTGATCTTCGTGAAACGAATTTTTAGAAAAACTCACAAGATCAATTAAGGCCAAGCCTTCAACCCCCTCGGTGTGATTTTCCATTACATACTTATTAAGTTCGTTAACTGTAGAATTAAACATAACGACCTCCTTTAGAAAGTCATTATAACTTAAAAAGATCAAGCAATCATTGAGACATTAGACAAAGTTTTTACGAAAAAAACTTAAAATTTGTCTTTTCTATCAATTTCTTTTCCACTCAAAGAGTAAGCCTTAAAATTAACTAAAAAATCATTTTCTTCAGTTATTATGTCAAAAATAGCATAATTTGGCTTACCATCAAAACCATCAACGCGCCTTGGGTTGGGTGAATAATCGAGTGAACCGGGATACATCTTCGTGTGAACTCCACTTACCGTATATTCTAGCGTCTCTTTTCCTAAGACATCATCTTTAATTTTCATCACTTCAACAAGATGTCGATCACCAGAAAGAAACAAATTCTTTTCACCTAATTTGGCCAAGTCTTTTCTAAATTTTAAAAACTCTTTTGGATGAAGTCCTTCAAATGATTCAAACTTATGATAGCCACCATAAAACTGATCACCTGAAATCAACCAATTCATCTTGAGCTTATCATTTTTCATTTGCTTTGTTATCCACTCTCTTTGTTTTTTTCCAAAGTGATAGCCATCTTTATTCGCTTTAGAGTCTCTAAAACTTCTCGCATCTAAAAATAAAAAGTTCGTCTTCATATAACGAAAACTATGGCCAACACCTGGCCCTTTACTCAACCAAGCATTTTCCTTAGTAGGAAAAAAGATATGAAAAATATTTTTTGATACATGTTTAAACTTATAACTCTTATCACCATCATTAACACCATAATCGTGATCATCCCATGTCACTAAAGTAGGAGTTAGCTTTTTCATGCGATATATTTTCATTTTCATGGCATGATCAACATGTCGATTCCATAAATGAATAGGAGTCATTTCAATTTGTTTTCCTATATAAACACCAGAATAAACATCTGCGTAAAGATTATCTCCCGTTAAAAACACAATATCTGGATCATGTGCAAAAGCCTTCGGCCAAATCTCATTCCCTATTTCATTGTAAGTGTCGCTCATACAACTTGCGACTAAAATTCTCAACTGCTCCTTATTCTTAGGTAGTGTCCGGAATAATCTTTTATCACTCCACTTTACTCCCTGAGCTTGTACACTTAATTCATATTGTTTTTGAGGGCTTAAATTATCTATAAAAAGATGAGTCACTCTAAACTCATTATTTTCTTTTTCATAATGTTTTACGTGACTGACAGGGACAGAATTCTTCTTTTCATCCGTAATCGTATATTTCAAGTCAAAAAACTTTGGGTAAGTTAATCTTATAATCGTACTGGTGCTATCAGTACTTCCTTGAAGAATTGAAAACTGGTTATTGTTATCAATCCTAGCAGAAAACTGTTTTCTTCCTGAATTTGAACAAGCAATAAAAAAACAACTCATCAAAATAACGACGACTAATCTCATAGAACGATTCCCCTCTCTCAATATATATACTTATAATAAGCTAGGAGACACCGGAAAGAAAAGAAATTAAAGAGAGATTATTAACTAACCTCCCAAATTGAGGATAGAGAAAACTCTCTTTAATTTTATTAATACTCTAAAAGTGTTTTTAATTGTTGATATACGTCGTCCACTTGCGGAAGAATGACATCTTCTAGGCCAGGACAATAAGCGACGTGAGTGTCTTTTGAACATACTCGTAAAATTGGAGCATCTAACTGCTCAAAACACTCTTCATTAATTAAAGCAGTAATTTCACCTGCAAAGCCAGATGTTTTATGTTCTTCATGACAAATCATGATACGGTGAGTTTTACTTAAAGATTTTTTTACCGCTTCCATATCAAAAGGAGCTAAAGTTCTTGGGTCAATCACTTCAATTGTTTTCCCTGTTTCGGCTTCAATTTTCTTAGCTGCATCAATTGATTTTTGCACTAATGCTCCCCAAGCAATAATAGTTGCATCACTCCCCTCTTTGGCCACTCTTGCTTTTCCAAATGGAATCATAAACTCTTCACCTGGGTCAGCGCAACGATTGTACCCTTGATAATAAAGATGCTTATGCTCCAAAAACATAACAGGGTCATCACACCTTATAGCCGTTCTTAAAAGCCCTGCAGCGTCTAAAGCATTGGAAGGAAAAACAACTCGAATTCCAGGATTATGAGTAAATAAAGACTCTCCTGATTGTGAGTGATAAATAGATCCCCCTTTCAAGTAACCCCCAATAGGAACTCTTACCACCATAGGACACTTAAAATCTCCGCCTGAGCGATAACGAGTTGTGGCCATTTCATTTTTTAGCTGCATATAAGCAGTCCAAATATAATCAAAAAACTGAATTTCAACCACAGGCTTAATTCCACGCATGGCCATACCAATGGCCCGTCCTATAATATTTGCTTCAGCTAAAGGCGAATTAAAAACTTGACCCTCTTTAGAAACTCTTTGACAACCAGAGGTTACTTTAAAAACCCCTCCTTTACCTTTTAAATTTTCGTCATCTAATTTGTGAAGTTCTGAAAAGTCAGCAACATCTTCTCCAAACATTCGCATTAAAGGATTCTTTTGAATCTCTGTACGTAAAACACTATTAATTGCACCGGCCATAGGAATGTCTTCTTTACCGGAAAAATTAGGCTCAGTTTCGAATAAATCTGATGAAGTCGGATCAACATCCATTGAATACAAGTGATCTTTATATGTTTCTTTCGCTGGCCATTGAGTCTCAATAGCCTTTTTCATGGCTTCTTTGACTTCTTCATCTACCTTTTTTTCAACGGCAGAGCGTTCTTCATCAGTCAGAAAGCCTGATTTTAATAAAAAATCAGGATAAGTATTTAACACATCAATCTTAGCTTCCTGATCTAATTCCTCTTTTGTTCTATAGAAAGAATGATCATCTGAAAGAGAATGTGAATATGGTCTTGTGACGTGGGCATGCACTAAAACAGGTCCCTTGCCATGACGTAAATGTTTTTCTGCTTTTTTCATCGTATCATATGAGTCAATAGGACATGTTCCATCACATTCAAAAATTTCTAGACCTGGAAAATCATCTAAAGCTTTAGAGATCGATCCTTTTGGTGTTTGGATAAAAGTTGGAACTGATATAGCAAAACCATTATCTTCTACCATAAAAAGAACTGGTAATTTATTTACACTGGCCGTTGTCAAAGCTTCCCAAAACTCTCCCTGAGAAGTTGTTCCATCACCGCATGAAGTATAAACAATTTCATCAGGATGATATTCTAAAGAATGATCAACACCATCTTTTGCCATTTTTTCTAAAAACTTTCCAGCTTCCGCAACTCCCACACCTTGAAGAAATTGTGTTCCAGTACACGAAGATTTGTTAATGATATTTAAACTAACATTTCCCCAATGGGCAGGCATTTGGCGTCCATGACTAGCAGTATCTCCAATATTTCCATTTGCTTGGCAAAGCATTTCATAAGCCGTTACCCCTAGTCCAGTACATAGGGCCCTATCTCTATAGTAAGGTATAAAAAAGTCATGCTTAGGCTTTAAAACCTTTGCAGCTGCCGAAAGAATCCCCTCATGTCCCGCACCAGAAATTTGAAAATAAGCTTTAGACTGTTTTTTCATTGTAATTTCTGCATCATCTAATTTTCGAGATAAGTAGGCGTTTCGATACATATCCACAAGTAGCTCTTTAGACATTTTGTTTTTCTTAATCAAATCCAGCTTAGCTTGAAATGCTTTATGTGACTTCTGTGTTTTTTTCTTAGAGCTAACTTGCGTATTGGCCATGAAATACCTCGTGATAATGATAATAATTAGGCTATGAGACTATAAAAAAATTAAATAAATGACTAGATGTGTTGCGTAATTTTAGTCTTAGACATAAATGTATTATCAATAAGTTAACAAAAGATAATTTTCTTTTAAAAAAATATTAACTAACCGAAAAGATGAGTATGAAAAAAGGCTTTTTATTTTCTTTTTTGTTTTTATGGTTTTGTAGTATTTTCTACTTAATCGCCAATATGCATGGCTTTCACCTTATTAGTTTTAAGAATAGTGAAACAGAAAAAAATATTAAGCTAGAACCAATTCAAGAGCAGTGGGGACTAGTTCACATTCTGGCCGAAGGATGTGGTTGCTCTGAAATTATTGCTGATTATTTACTTAAAAGAAAACCCCAAAAAAATCTTCATGAACAAGTACTTTTACTTGGGGAAACTCAAAAATATGCAACCAAACTCAATAAGTCTGGATACAAAGTAAAGATTTCTCAGGAATTAAATGGTTATATCGATGGAGTCCCCATGCTACTTATCCATAATAAAGCTGGTGAAATTAAATATAGTGGAGGATACGCAAAAACAATGGTCACTCCGATAACAAAAATTCAAGATTTAAAAATACTAAAACAAATTCAGTCTCATATCAGTACCGAAAAACTCGCCGTTATGGGATGTGCTGTTAGTAAAAAACTTCAAAAAGAGATAGATCCATTGGGATTAAAATATAATTAATGAGAGGCAAAAATGACATTTAAAGAAGGTTATATCAAAAATATGAACAAGCTTTTTATATTCTTATGTATTGGACATATACCTTTATTTTTAGGAATGGCATGGTTTTTTAAAACAGAATACTCCATTGCATTTTTAGGCCCTCTTATCATTACTTTGGGACCTTTTGTTGGATATCTGGCAAATCCAACCTCCTCGAACAACTCTATTTTAAATGCCATTGCAATGATGTGCCTCAGTGCCGTTATGATTCATTTAGGAAAAGGCATGATTGAAATGCACTTTCATATTTTTATCTTTCTTAGTTTTCTTATCGTTTTTGGAAGTGTGAAAACGATACTTGCCGCCTTAGTCACTGTGGCAATTCACCATATTTCATTTTTCTTTCTTTTTCCCAAAAGCTTATTCAATTATGAAGCAACTTTTGGTGTTGTCCTCCTTCACGCCACTTTTGCTATTTTTGCTTCAGTTGGCTGTGCCTTAATAGCGCGCCGTTTTGGACAATTTCTTTCGGCTCAGGAAACCATAATGAGTAACCTTAAAACTGTAGTTGCTACTAATAATGAGTTAAGTCAAAAAATTGGAAATATTTCAAAAGTGGTATCAGAATCAACGAATACTCAAGCTTCCAGTGTCCAACAAACAGTTTCAACTTTAGAACAAATTTCTAAAATGGTTGATATGACAAATACAAATATTCAAGAGACAGAAAATAATACTAAAAATAGTTTCAAGGTTGCTGAACAAGGAAAAGACTCTGTAAGTTCTGTGACTCATTCAATTGAAAATATAAGTGACTCAAATCAAAAAATGATTAATGAGCTTGAAAAAAATATGTCACAAATACAAGAAGTCACAGGGCTTATTCAACAAATTGCTGAAAAAACGACAATAATCAATGATATTGTTTTTCAAACAAAGCTACTCTCGTTTAATGCTTCAGTTGAGGCAGCTAGAGCAGGAGAGCACGGGAAGGGGTTCTCAGTCGTCGCAGAGGAAATTGGCAATCTGGCCAACATGAGTGGAAAGGCCTCGGAAGAAATCAACAGTTTATTAGACAATAGCATTAGCCGAGTGAATCGAATCGTCCAAGACTCAAATTCAAATATGGCAAAATTGTCAGTACAAGGTCAAAAAGTTCTCAAAGAAGGAATAACTAAATCTAACCATTCCATTGATATTATTAACAAAGTTGTTGAAAATATGAAGCGAAACAGCGGATTAATGAATAGTATTGCAACAGCTTCTGATGAACAATCCAAAGGGGTAAATGAAATCACTCAGGCCATTCAGAGTATTAATAGCTCTAATCAAGAAAATATCTCACTTATCAATGAGTTAAAGTCACTATCTGAACAAATGGATTATGAGTCAAAAAACTTGGATCAGGTTGTTCAACACATTAACGAAACTCTTATAGGCAGCAACAAAAATGCTGCCTAAGAGGCTCGTTGCTTAGTTTGAGTTTTCTCTGTCAGCAATTTAGTAGGGCTGTTTATAACTTCTTAATAATCTATTTGGGCCGAAACTCGAATAGGTCTTTCAACCGATATTCCAAGCTGATATAAAGCATTTTTTAAATCGATTGGTCGAATTGATGTTCCCGATTGAACTTCTGTTTTAATGATAAACCCCTTATTCTTACATGGAGAAACTTCATCAATGATTTCAACAAACTCTTTCGGTAAATCAATATCACCAATATGAATTGATTTAATTTTAGGTTTTATATCTTTCTTTATATATGATTTACGTTTTTTTGAAAAACTCTCAACAATCATCTCATTTGTCGTTGTTACCAGTTCAAGTTTTTCTTCTAAACCTTGAGGATCAATAAGTGGAACAAAATACGTAAATTCTTTAACTGCCTCTTGAATTGACTTTGTTTTACTTTCAATTTTCTTAATAGATTTAAAAATAATTCCACGTTCACTATGTTCTTGCAACTTAGCTAAGATAGCTTCTGTATCGCTCCATTCATCACTAACTCGTATATCAAAAAATTCTGACAATGAACTTATTCCAAGAGTTAAAGCAGGCCCAAATGACATAAGTGGGCGCAATTTAAAACCTTCAGAATAAAGCATTTCAATATTTGCTCTTTTAAAAATTCTCATCATAATTTTTTGTAAATCTAAATGAGAAGTAAATGTAAGTGGACCAATTTTTGCAAACTCGATTCGATACTTATGGCCAACCCATTGACCTCTTTTTTCTCGCGTGTCAACAATCGACTTCCGCTCAGGTCTGACATAAGGCTGATCTTCAATGGCATCAACTCTTTTTAAAAAGTCTCTTCTTTCTTCCACCATTTCTTTGAGATCACACTCGACACCACAGCTGTAACAAACAAGACGTTTTTTATCGATATCAAAAGTTTTTTCAAGTGACTCAAGGTTTGAGTGATGAACAATCATACCCGCAACTTTTCCACACGGAGGAGAAATTCGATTTTTAGTAGCTTTTACCCACTCTCTTTTAAGAAATTTTTCTTCTAATCCCACATCAATATGATCCCATGGCAAGTTTCCATCCATAGGAATTGTCTTTAGATAGTAATCCGTCTCAAGTTGCGCTTCCTTTACTGCTTCAATCCATAAATCATGATTAAAAGTTTCATTCCAACCATCAAAACGACATCCTTTTTTCCAGGCTAAATAAATTGCTTGTCCAACTCTCCTATCTCCTCTTGAGACAATGCCTTCTAAATGAGAAATTTTTGACCAATGTTTTCTAAAATTCAATCCAAACTTAACAGCATAATCCTTTAAAAGGTTTTGTTTACGAATAATTTCATCAAGAGTTATCATATTTGCCCACTGAAAAGGAGTATGTGGTTTAGGGACATAAGATGAAACTGAAATTGTAATAGCTGGATTTCTTACACCACATTTTTTTTGAGCAACCTGCTTAGCCTTAAGTCCTGTCTCCATGATAGCAATGACATCTTCATCTTCTTCAGTAGGAAGGCCAATCATAAAATAAAGCTTCATCTTTTTCCAACCACGGCTAAAAACATCTTCCGCTGTTTGAAGCATATCACTTTCTTTTACATTTTTATTGATAACCTTTCTCATTCTTTCACTACCTGCTTCTGGTGCAAATGTAAGAGAAGAGTTTTTTACTTCGGCCAGCTTATCAAGAACTCTTTCGTCTAGTCCATAAGCCCTTAAAGAACTTATACCTAGAGTCGCTTTTTCTTTTGAAAGTTTATCCAGAAGGTCTACAACCAGCGGAGTTACAGCAGAATAGTCAGCGGTCGAAAGACAAGTTAAAGAAGCTTCATCAAAGCCTCCATTTTTTAACCCCTCTATAACGAGTTTTTTTACATCATCGGGTTTTCTTTCCCTAACTGGTCGATAAATCATCCCGGCCTGACAAAAACGACAGCCCTCAGTACATCCTCGACTCAGCTCCACAGAAAAGCGATCAAAGATAGCTGTCATATGTGGGATTGGAGATTTGGTGGGAAAAGGATAATCTTTTAGACTATCCACAAAATAACGCTCAACTCGATTGGAGATCACACCTTCAAATTCAGGCTTAACCCCTGTGACATACTGTAAACCAGTCTTCTGACAAACTTCTACATCATAAAAAGAAGGAACATAAATTCCTTTTTGTTTAGCAAGTTCAAAAAGAATTCTTTCTCTTTTCATTCCCTCACTTCTTGCTCTTCCAATAAACCTTGCTATTTTGGCAAAGATTCTCTCACCATCTCCAATGACAAAAAAATCACAAAAAGGAGCTAAGGGTTCGGGGTGAGTCGCACACGGACCTCCGGCAATAACAAAAGGTTCATCTTCTTTTCTTTCATTTTGAAAAAGAGAGATACCTCCCAAATCAAGCATATTTAAAATATTTGTATAGCTCATTTCATATTGTAAAGAAAAACCAACAACATCAAACTCACTTAATGGTTTAAAATTTTCAAGAGTCACTAAAGGAAGTTCTCTTTTGCGCATCTGCTCTTCCATATCAATCCACGGACAAAAAGCTCTTTCTGCACAGAGGTCTTCTTCTTTATTCAACTCCTCATATAAAATTTTATAACCTAAATGACTCATTCCTATTTCATAAGTATCAGGAAAACAAAGTGCAACTTTACCTACAAGATGATCCCAATTTTTTTTGATAATAAAATGTTCCCCACCAATATATCTGGCAGGCTTTTCTAATGAATCTAAAAATGAAGCATAAGGATTATGCATGAGAGAATCTCCAATTTGTTTGTGTCTAAGCTTAACTTAGGAAGGATTTGAACCTTCATTTAAATAGGTGATTTTTATCAGGGAATTGGATCAAAGGCCAGAAGAAAACTTGTTTGTATTAAATAATTATAGAGACTAAAAGCCACCAGAAATTGAGAGGATATACCTTCTATCCTCTTCTTCTCTCACTCCATCATCTGAGCCTTCAATGGCATAAGTTGTTAAATCAAAAGCAAAGGACTTATTCCGAACGCCAATACCTCCCGAGCCCCAACCATCTCCATAGCCAAAACGAACAAACATTTTTCTCATATAATCAAATTCTAATCCTGTCATGAGCTTCCGTTGAGACGGAACATTGTCATATTTATCTCCAGCATCTTTCATCGCAATTTCCCAATGCATTCTAATTGTACGACTTAAATGAGGTGTTAATGAGAAACTATAGTCTAATGTTTGTGGAATTGTTTCAGGGGCTCCCCCCAACTCAGGAGAATCAAATTCAGTCTGGGATGAGTTTCTCAGCACAACCGAAAAAGTAGGCAAATAGGTAAAAGGTAAGGTAATTCGTGTTCCTGCAGTTATATGTGTCATCGACCCCTTACGATAATCTACATCTTCATCCACTGATACTGTATCTGTCGGTGCAAAGTCTTTTTGCAGCTCTTTTCTAGTTAAGTAAATGGCACTCGCTCCAAATTTGACCACACCTCCAAACAAAGATAGCGAAAGAGCAAGGACTGGACCAGTGTCAATTCGTTCTGAAATTTCAAAATCGTCCGTTAAACTTCTCAGTCGGGCCCTATTTCGTTGGACGTACATATAGCCTAGTGTAATTCCTCGATAAGTCATATTTGGAAAAAGCTGTATTCGAGCATGAGATAAGTTTCCTGGATTCTCTGCATGTAAAGTTCTTAAACCGGTTGGAGTAAAAGCATCACTATATTTAGATAAAGAGTCAGTAAAACCCCCATTGCCAGTAATATCTAAAAAGCCATTATTTGTTTCTAGATGAATATTTGTTAGATGAAATTGTAACCCTCTAACAGTACCTAAACCTGCCGGATTATAAAATGCGGCCCAACCATCATCAACTTTACTCATATAGGCATTTCCCATCCCAAGGGCCCTAGCAGAAGTTACGAACTCAGGATTAACTGCATCTTCAAAAGCTAGAATGGCATGAGCTTTAAATGAAAAAAACAAAACGGCTACAATTAACAACCTCATACTAAAATTATACCACTTTTAATTCATCTCTTTTTAAATAGGGAAAAGGCTACCATCCAGCATTGAGCGCCATCCCAAAGTGTTGAAAAAGCTTCTCTTCGGTATTAGACCAAGCTATTTTCTGACTAGCAACTTCAAGTTTTAGCTGTAAACCACTACCTCCTAGAATAACTCCAACATGCGCTCCTATAATATTTTTAGCAGTGTATTCAAAATTATCTTTATCCAGGCTTCCACTATTCTCAATTTTTCCTTCAAAATAATAATTACTTAAAGATATCCCATCATAAATCAAAAGCAACGGACTAAGCCTATATCCATGAATTAATGAAAACTCATTAACATCAGACTTTAAATCAATTTTAAATGTTTGATCAAAGCTATCTCTTTCACTCCCCATTCCTAAAGTAAAGGCCAGCTTATGTCCCGCCTCCATCGCTTTCAGAGAATTTCCTAATACTTGAACTTTTATCCCAACGACACTTGAAGACTCTTCAGGAACTTTTATAAAAATGTCTGCATTTGGAGCAATTCCTAAATCTAAGTTAAATTCCTGATCTTTTGCAGTTCCCATTATAAGAGCATTTTCAGTAGAATTATTCGAAAAATCTAAAACGCCTGAGCTATAACCAATTTCACGATATTCAACTTTTGCCCCTTTTCCAATGGCTTCAGGTGATAGCATTCGGTTTATAGGGACTTTTATCCTTTGAGCACAACCAAGTAATGTCCCCCATATAATAAAAAATGCTAAAACTTTCATAATTAAATTTTACCAAGAATTTTAATAACTGTAGCTTGGAAAAGATTTCCTCAGTAAACTTGGCAACAAACCTCGCCACATAAATATTTTTTATTTTTTAAAAAATCATAAAATGATTAAGGCTCACAAAGCCATAAGTGACTGCTTTTACTGAACTAATAAGAAATACCAAATATTTTTTATTATTCCTGCCGATAAGGTACGTAGAATGTATTAAGATTTCTTTAAAACTTTTGAGGTTTAATTTTGGCTCAATTTTTTAACCCTATATTTAAGATTATCTCTGTGCTTATGCTCATAAGTAGCTGCACCTTTGATAATGCTGAAGAAGAAACTAATGGAGGTGGTCTTTTTACAGGGCATAGGCCGGCTGAAAACACAATCACTCTTAGCCTGCCTTCAAACCAAACCTATAAAGAAAATGATAGATTAAAGTTTATCGTTTCTCATCCTTACTCCTTACAAGTCAAGGGAACTCCACGACTTGAGTTAGATATCAATGGCTCAATTGGCTATGCCGATTATATATCGGGATCAGCAAGTAAATCACTTGTCTTTGAATACTTAGTCCAAAATGGTGATAATGACTCCGACGGTATTGAAGTGATGCCAAATATTGATCTCAATGGAGGTACTATAACCTTTATTGATTCAAATATTGCTAAATCAACATCACTCATTCTTGCTTCAACTC
>LULF01000273.1_pt1 | contig 15743 bp, 19 predicted proteins | sample 728221 | NCBI WGS metagenome assembly LULF01 (sample SAMN03860296, study PRJNA289734) | marine metagenome | biome: seawater column; feature: ocean; material: water; isolation source: Red Sea water column Station 169 - depth 500m | place: Saudi Arabia: Red Sea | collected 2011-10-15 | depth 500 m | reverse complement strand
AAGGAACTATCTGTGTTTTATGTTGCTGTTGGTATGTACATATTCACCAGTTTTAGAATTGGGATTATGACAACAACTCTTGGAATTAGCTTAAAAAAGTCATGCGTGTTATGTTTTGTACAACCATTAGCAATGTTCCTTCTTCTAATTCCCATCGACATGTGGTCGGTTCTTTATGATGTACAGTCATTAGCATTTGGGATTATATTTTTGGTAATTGCAGGTGTTTGGTCTTACCTTACAAACAGAACTGGATTACCTGTAATAAAGAGCACACACAAGCTGTTACAAGCATACTTGCAGTCAGTTTCACATAATGATCCACGTGATATGGAATCAATAATACTTGAATCATCAAAATCATCAAACGTGACTACATCCCAAATTCGTTTCTATACAGGTGATAAAGAAAATGATTTCAGAATGGTTCTACCTGATATTCATCCAGGTCCTTTTAGTCCTGTTGGTGGCAGTGATATCCCACATCAAATCTACAAAACTATGAACTCATCTGCGATGGTACTGCATAGTGTATCTGACCACTCACTTAATCTTCCATCACAACAAGATGTACAAAGCTACTTGGATGACCTATCAAAAAGTTCTGTTTCAACAAAAGGTCTTACGTGTACAGAACCTGTCACCGTCCAGCTGAACAAGGCACGTGTTGTTGGAATACGCCTTGATAAGGCAGCGATTTTGTTACTATCTTTGTCTCCTCATGGCATGGAAGATGTGCCACTTTACATCAAGACAGAAATTGAACAAGTCGCAAAAAACAGGAATTTTGACAGCATACTTGTTGTTGATTCTCATAATGCTATGGGGGGAAAGATATCACAAGAGGACTCACAAGACATGATCACCGCTGCAAAGAACGCACTTGATATTCTTGTCACAAAAACAAATTTTCCATTGAAATATGGTTATGCAAATTCAAAATCTATGAATATTCAAGCCGATGATCTTGCTGGCGGTGGAATAGGAATGCTATGCCTTGCTTTTGACCAAAAAAAATACTTTTTGTGTTGGGCTGACGCCAACAATATGGAAAACGGTGTACGTGAAAAAATTGTAGCACATCTACAAAACAATGGTTGTAATCTAGTTGAAATGTTTACTTCCGATACTCATTTTACAACAATGGGAGTAAGGAACAGTAACGGTTACTACCAACTTGGAATTGTTACTGAATCTGAAAGATTAGAAAACTGGTGCTTGTCAATTGCTAAGAAAGCAGAAGAAAATATTGTTTCGGGTCAATTTGAAATTTTAGAAAATAAGGCACAAGTTAGAGTTATGGGGTCAGGAATTTTTGAACATCTTTCCATTGCACTTGATAGTTCTTTGAAAATGACAAAGGGATTCATGGTTGGGTGTGTCGGAATATTCTTGCTGTCTATTTTTCTATGGTTCTAATATATTCCAAATTACCGTAAAAGTCATCTATAAACGATGAAAACTGCAAGATAGGCACAATTGGAACCCCATTAACAAAACTTGTTTCTTCTTGGTATAGTGTAACAATCACTGGAGCAGCAATGGTTACTTTTGTATTTGCAACGTAATGTTTTACACGTTCTATCTGCTTGTTAACAATTATTTCAAGGGCAGAATAGCTCATTCTCTTCCAATGTTTGCAATCAATGAGCACCGCCATACCAAGATGCACTCCTACAACATCAATTTCCATTGTTGGTTTTTTCATCCTGAAATTGCGTAAAACCTCAAAGTGTTTTGTTTCAAGTATCTCAGCTACAAGTCCCTCAAAGTCTTTCCAGCCAATGTCATGTGAAGCTTCCTCAATCGGCGTACCATTCTTAATTGCAAAAATCGCTGTTTTTAGTCTCTCTTCCATTAAAAATCACAACATAGATTTTTTGCTAATGCCTAATGAACCTTAAATTATGACGACACGTCAGTCATGTCATGAAATTTTGGCTAGTTATCATACTAGCAACGATTGCACTGCCTGTTGCATTTGCAGAAAAAGGGACTTTCGTGGATCAGATCCAGTTTATTCAATACTTGGATGAAAATACTGCACTTGAAGAAGTTCGTAACGGAAATTTGGATATGTATTATTTCCGAATTTCTTCGGATAGACTCGAGGCAGAAAAAGATAGAGATGATATTCAGGTTTTTGAATCTACAGGTGGGTCATACAGTATATTGCTAAACCCCGCTGTTTCTGAAGATTTTAATCCATTTTCTATTTCAGAGTTACGATTTGCATTAAATCATTTGGTGGACAGAAATCTAATTGTTAACGAATTAATTGGCGGTTATGGCAGAACTATGATTTCAAATTATGGAATATTTGCAGCTGATTATCTTACCATTATTGACGAGATTGAGTCATTTCATTTTAAATATAATCCATCTTTAGCAAACCAGATCATCACGGAAGAACTTGACAAGGCAGGTGCTGAAAAAATTGAAAATTATTGGTATTATGATGGAAAGCAAATTGAAATTACGTTTTTCATAAGAAGTGATGATCCTGTCAGAAAATCTATTGGCGAGATTTTGTCTTCAGAGCTTGAAAACGTTGGATTTAAAGTGAAAAAGGACTTTGGAGATCTTAACAAGGCCTTTGTCATTGTTTATGGTTCAAACCCTGCAGACCAAAAGTGGCATCTTTATACTGAGGGTTGGGGCAGCTCTGGATTTTCAAAGTATGATTCTGTTGGGCTTGCACAAATGTATTCTCCCTGGTTTTCTAATATGCCAGGAAACAATGACCCAAATTATTGGAATTACGAAAATGATTACATTGATTCCATTACGAAGAAAATCTATGCCGGAGATTTTAGATCTGCCGAGGAAAGAAACTCGCTAATAGAAAAAGCAACAATTGAGGGAGTAAGTGAGTCTGTGAGAATATTTCTTGCCAGTAAGACAGACCAATTTGTTGTGAGCAATGATGCAGATGGAGTTATCAACGCTCTCGGTGCTGGTATCACAACTAGGTTTACTCCAATTAACGTAATATCTGATAATGAACCATTGGTAGTGGGTGTAAAACAAATTTACCAAGGATCATGGAATCCGATTGGTGGATTTAGCGATACATACAGTAATCAAATCTGGCTAAACCTGTATGATCCTGCTGCATTTAGTCATCCGTACACGGGAAAAACCATTCCAGTTAGAACCGAATGGCAAGTTGAAAATTTTGGCAATAAAGAAAAAATTTTAGTTCCTAATGATGCAATTACATGGGATATTGGTAGTCAAAGTTGGAAAAAGGTAGGAGCTAATCAGGAGGCCACTAGTAAAGTCACATTTGATTTGATTCTTGGCAATTGGCACAATGAGCAAAGTATGGACATGAATGATATTTTGTATTCGATATATTTTCTATTGGAATGGGGCTCTGAACAACAGGAATCTGATAACACATACGATTCCGTCTATTCGCCACAGGCTGCACAAAATGCAAAAACGTTAATCGGAATAAAGCCAATTGATGATGATACAATCGAGGTTTACATTGATTATTGGCATTTTGACGAGACAGAAATAGCTTCATGGGCAACACCTTGGAGCAGTATGCCGTGGGAACTGATAGCCTCCATGGAACAGGCAGTTATTGATGGTAAAGTGTCTTTTTCACGTTCAGGCGCAGTAAGCAAAAATGTAAACTGGCTTTCACTGATAGTACCAAACGATGCAGAAATAATCAAGCAGTATCTTATCGATTTTAAACAATCAGGCTATGTTCCTCCCTCATTGCAGGGACTGCAGTATGATTGGCAATACTTTGATCAACGTTATGATGCATCAATAGCATGGATTGAACAAAACGGACATGCTGTTATTAGTAACGGACCGTTTTACCTTGACAATTATTCCCCAGAATCAAGGACTATTACCATAAACTCATTTGATTCACCTGGATATCCTTTTGAAGCAGGTAAATGGAAAAAGTTTGAGCAGATCAAATTTCCAAAAATTACTGGTGTTGAGATTCCAGACGTTGTGAACTTGAAAAAACCAATCATAGTTATGGTTGAAACAATAGATTCTTCTGAGATACACTACTTTGTCTCAAATTCTAAAGGGGAAACTATCTCATCAGGGGTTAAGCCCGTAACAGATGGTCTGTCTGAAATTATAATTACAGAAGTTGAAGCTTCAAAGCTTGATGTTGGGGCAAATACGCTGAAGATATTTGCCTCATCAGATCAGATACTAAGACCTGACATCTATGGTACCAGCTTTCTTGTAGTTGAGAATCAAACCAGTCTCCCAGATGTGCCCATTTTAGAAGTTGAGCACAAGTCTGAAGGGTCGTCACATGCTGGAATTATTTTGGCAATAATTGGCGCAGTAATAGTTGGCATCATTGTGAGCGTCAGAAGAAAAAGAAAGGCGAAACTTTCTAGCAACTAGTTAATTTTCTGACCAATTACAAACAGCGTGCCAAATTCTCGCTTCCACTTTGCTTTGTTTTTTGGATCCTTGATTTGTCTTGTACTAGTTTCAAATCCAATTTCCCTGAACATTTTTTTCCATTCAGTTTTTGAACGTAGGTCCATTGGTACCTTCATGACTTTGGTCCATCTTTTAGTTAGGTGATTATCGCTGTAAAAGTCAGTGCCACAATAAAAGAGACCGCCAGCTTTGAGCATCTTGAAAACTTTGGCAAGTGCAGGTTCCATCGGTACCGAATAATATAGCGATTCCATGGAAAAAATCACATCAAACTTCCCACTATAATTCCAGGTCTCAAGGTCAGTACACATGTATTTTTCCTTGCTTGAGGCTTGTTTTGAGACGGCCCTTTTTATCATATTTTTACTCTTGTCTATTCCAACTGCTTTTTTGCATTTGGGCAGCTGCGCAATTTTTCTAACAACCCAGCCGTTGCCGCATCCAATATCTAGGAACGAGAAAGGCTTGTCAAAAGAAACGCCGCCTAAAAATTTACTTACAGACATTCCATGCCCTTTTTCCATCTCTTCAGACCTTCCCGCTGTTGCCCAGATATCAAAGACTTTTGCTGTTTTGTCCATTTAACCACCCTTGATAATATTGAATAGTTGTCTAACTGCTAACATTGGATGATGCGTTGCAAGCTTTACGATTTTTGACACAGTAAAGTCAGCTCTGATAAAATCCAAGAATTCGTCCGCTGTCAAATTACTAATAATCTCAATCTCCTTGTCCCAATCATCATCAGACAATTCTAGCCATCTTGCTTGAATTTTGTGGGCAGATTTTATTTTTGAATCAACTTCCTTTTTCCAAGTGGACTCGTAGTGTTCCAACGCCTTTTCAGAAGTATCTCCTGATTTGATGGCCTTACTGGCTATGTCTCCGGCGACTCTACCATATTTTATAGCGTATCTTATTCCTTCCAATACAAGCGGATTTGCCATACCAGCAGTATCACCGACTAAAATTAAATTGTCATAAACCGTCTTACGTGAAAGACCTTCGTTTGGTATCAGACCATAGTGAAACTCTTTTTTTGTTATCTTTCCCAAGTCCTTTATTGGTCCCACTCCTTTTTCTATCATATCATCAAGCCTTTCTGTTGGGTCCATATCAGATTCTGGCTTTCCTATTCCAACTCCAATTCGTGCCAGGTTTTTTCCAAGCGGAAATATCCAGGCGTATCCAGCTGGGGAATACATCTGGCCGACCATCAACCACCAAGTGTCAGAATTGACATGTTCCACTTCTGCCTCATATTCTGCGCCCACACCAAACCTCTTCCACTGTTTGACAAGACCAAGCGACTTTGAAACAACAGACTGGAATCCGCTGGCATCAATCACCATCTTGGCATGAAAAATCATTTTATCGTTTGAAGAACTTGCCTTTACTCCTACAACCTTTTCGTTTTCTTTGATCACTTCAGTTACGTTTGTGTTAACGAAAATTTTCGCGCCGTTATTTTTTGCCTGCTCTGCCAAAAACCTGTAGGTCTTTCGTACATCGAGAACTGCAGCCTTTGCCTTTTTGTCACTTATTGATGCCTTGTTGTTTGGGGAGCAAAAGTTGTATGTCTTGATTGGGTTGTAGCAGTCTTCCGGTATGCCAAACTCCTTTGCATAGTCAATCCACGTTACGCCGCTTGTCCTTACCGTTTGCGCAACGTTTTCTTCCTTTTCTAGTAGGGCTACTTTTATCCCATTTTTTGCAGCAGCATATGCTGCTGATGAACCCGCAGGTCCGGCTCCCACCACAATTAGGTCATATTCATGCTCAGACAATCATTCAGTTCAGTAGCCAGACCATTTTATTTTTATTGGAGTACTGGATAATTGGTTGATTGTATAGACCAACAATTCTAGAAAACAGAGTATATCTTATCACCGTTATTGGCATTGTTACCACAATATTAGCTCTAAGCCCATTTTTCCTTGGCACTGTTTTTAGCTTTGAATTACTATTACATGATCTAATACACATCTCAGCAATAATTTTGGGCATGTTTCTTACAATATTGAGCATCTATGCGTATTCAACCACAAAAAACAAAAGCCTTGTTTTCACGACATTGGCATTTGTTACTTTTGTACTACTGTCAATATACATGCTAGAACAGGACATGGAACATGCACAAATTAACGATGAACACTGTGATGTGATAAACTATCCCTGCATAGATGATTCTATATCCGAAATTTTGGTGGAAACAGCCCTGACCATCATGATCGGCTTTTTTGCAGTTGGAGTTTTCTGGAACAGTAAAAAACGTACAAAATTTACTTAACTTTCTTCTTCTTCCTCGTCATCAACATGTGCTGAGCGACTCGGTCTTCTTGGGATAAATAGCTTGGTCATTTTTTCTCACTAATTTCAAATTATGATAATGTATAGCTTCCAATAATCTCGATTGACTCGGTTCCTGCTGGGATGCTAATATACAGGTCCATTCCAGCCTGTTCAAAATCTTCGTGTTCTTGGTTATCCACTATGATAAAGAATGTTCCATCATCAGAGCCAATATAGTCCGGACTCAATCCAACAAACAGTTCTCCATCGTCTATAGTAGATGTGTGAATGATTAGGCTAGAGCTGCTCTTGTCAAGATACATACCGCTAACATCACCGGTACTGATGGACCAGTCAAGTTGATCAATCAAGTTGCCATCTGACGGCGCATAAGATGATGAGCTTTTCATTGGCATATATGGAACAGGTGGTTTTTCTTGTATTGTTGGTGCAGCTGGTTTTTCTTGTATTGTTGGTGCATCTGGTTTTTCTTGTATTGCCGGCGCAGCTGGTTTTTCTTGTATTGCTGGTGTGTTCGGTTCTTGCTGCATGAATGGATTTTCAAACTCAAACATTGAGATACTTCCAATCCCAACAGCTAAAGTTATAGCTGTGATCGAAATTGCAATACCGATCCCGGCTTTATCCATGGAAGTCATGCATGACAAAAATTTTCTTGGTCACATAAGGGTGCTGGTGTTAAAATTAATTTTGTTTGATCAGTGTACTGGTGATCTATTCCTAATTCTACCTTAAAACAGCGATCAAACATAAATTAGTGGCTAAGCGTCAAAGTATAATGAACCACAAAAAAGCTAATTATCATGAAGAAACAATTGAGGGGTTTCGTGTACCAAAAGCAACTAGTAAGAAACTACATACTTTTCTTGAATCTGAAGGAATTACAAAAAAGAAATGGTTGGAGTCAAAACTTGATGATGATTTAGATTACAAGGCGTTATTGAATGTCAATAAAACTAGTTCCGTCTTGATTCCCAAAACCCACTATGCAAAACTTCTTGCCGTATCTCCCATACCCACAGAAGATATCATTAATGAGATTGTTGATTATGTATCATCTTTACTTAAAGAAGAACCAACTTGGAAAAATTATTTAACGCTTTTTTCTGTATTTTGTGAATCAAGCGGTTTTAAGTTAACAGTTGACGAAGAGATTACCTTTACAACAATTAATTTGCAACATGACATATCTGAAGTTTTTACTGATATTATGGAAGGTGTATGGAGAAAGATCGCAAACAAAACAAAAGATCTAAAATTTGCAAGTTGCATTAAAACTGATATATCTGTCATAATAAAATTTGAAAAAATAAAAAAATAAAAAAATAAAAAAATAAAAAAGTTAACAAAATGTTAACATAGTTGTTAACGTTTATTAATTACTAGTAGGCAACAAAAAAAATAATGTCTCTAACAAGTTCAACGCGCACACCAGCACATGTTTCTGAAAGAAAACCTCAATCCAATTATGAAAATATTAAAGATAAAATCGCAAAGTTTCCCGGACTTCGTTTTTACGAACTTAAAAAAGAAACTCAACTTTCAAACGGTACACTTCAGCACCACATAAACAGTCTCATAAAAACAAAAAAAATCGATGCTCACTATGATAACGCTATTCCTAGATATTTCCTATATAATACTGATCAATCAACTAAAATTATAATTCAAAGGCTCAGCCAAAATACCACCTCCAAAATTATAAAATTATTGCTAAAAAAGGAATGTCAGACTTTTTCCCAGTTAGTAAAATATACAAAAAAATCTTCTGGTACTGTTTCATTATACAAGAATAAGATGGTGGAAGACAAAATTATTGTAGGAACCACTGATGGCTGCAAGTCTTGTAAAAATATTGGCATGAAAATAAAGTATAAACTAGTTGACCCAGAGAAAGTTAAAGATTTGGTGTTAGAATATGGTAAAACACCCCTTATGAAATCAGCAGACAATTTGGCTGATGTTTTCCTTTCACTCAAATAGTTTTTAAACACAAATTCAGTAAATTTTCAAACGTTTATTTCTTGAGTATAGGAACGTCTTTTTCGTCGTTTTCCCTCTCAGAATCCATAGGCTCATCATGACCATCCTCACGATGCATAAAGCTGTGTGATTGCCCCTCTACTTTGCGGCAGAACTCATTGTGAATTTTTACCATCATATCCAAAGTATCTTGATTTTCATGAAACTCTCGCTTGCCACATTCTTCACAGATAAATTCCGGCATGGGATTCTCTAATTTCTAATGTATTTATTTTATTGCTATTAGTTAGAAATATGGGAGAACCTGATTTTGCTGTGTTTGGTATATGGTCAGCTATTACCATAATTGTAATAGCGATCACCGGCTTGGTTTACAGAGCATACAGGAGGAAACAAAATGAGGCATCTTCATCTTGAGAAACAGGGTCTTCGCGGACTGGCAATTGCTGAAAGTTTTTCACAAGATTCCACAAAATCTGTACTGTCAGGTATTGTAATGTCGACGGACTTTGTAATTGACGGCTTTGCTCTGGGTCATTCAACAGTGGGTGGTGATGACGCAACTGAAGCAATATTATCCATGTATGAAAAACTTGGCAGACCAGATGTTAGTTTTTTGTTGATATCTGGAATTGTAATATCTCTTTATAACATACTGGATATTAAAAAAATCTCGGAAAAAATTGGGCTTCCAGTAATTGGTGTTACATATGAAGACTCGAAGGGGATTGAAGACGCAATCAAACACCACTTTCCTAAATCATATGATTCAAAGCTTGCAGAATATTCAAAGTTAGGAACACGTGAGAAAATTACACTTCACACATCATATGATCTGTATATACGAAATGAGGGTTGTACTGTTTCAGAAGCGACACATCTGCTTGATAAGCTGACACTTCAGGGATCAGTTCCCGAACCATTAAGAATATCACAGTTATTGGCAAACACACTTCTAAAGGCTAAATTCTGAGTTTACTTCTTGGGCGTGTTCGAAGCTTCGTTTTACAGCAAGGGCATCTACTGTCCAGTGTGGAAAAATATGCAGCACAGAAAGTGCATCTTTTGTGACCCGTTGAATATCGTGGTTGTCTTGATGCAATTTTCACTCTAAATTGGTCACAAAGTCCCCTGCAAGTAACACCCATTGGGAAATGTAATTTTGTTATCCTTTAATACCTTTACAAATTTTTAGTCTCGGATAATTTTTTTATGTATGCCAAAATGCCTGTATAGTCAATTTCTCCAAATCCAGCATTCAGTGCCTGTTCGTAAATTTCATTTGCACGTTCGGCTATAGGTAGCTTGGCATCAAAATCCTTGGCGGACGCAATAATGGTGTCCAGGTCTTTTTTCATGTTTTTGAGCGTGAAAGTTGGCTGATAATTGTCTTTTATCATTTTGAAAGCCTTGTTTTGTGACATTCCGGTGCTAAAATATGTGGAGTTCAAAATCTCCAAAAACTTCTCTGGATCAAATCCAGCTTTTTTTGTTAATGTAATGCCCTCGGAAAGCGACAACGCCAAAAGCGAAATTTGGAGGTTCATTGCAAGTTTAATACTGTGTGCACTTCCGCTTTCACCAAGAAAAAATCTCTTGTTAGCAATTGTATTGAACACTTTGCTGAATCTTTCAAAAGATTCTTTATCACCAGATGCCATTAACACCAGCTTCCCCTCTATTGCCACATTTGGTCCACCCATCACAGGAATCTCAATTGATTTTATTCTCTCATCATGAAGTTTTTTTGAAATCTCTTTTGCAGCATTGGGATTTATTGTTGACATGTCAGCAACTGTTATGTCATGATGTTTACCTGAAACCACACCGTCTTGGCCAAACAGAACTTGTTTTACGGCATCTGCATCTTTTACACATGTTATAATCAAATCTGATGATTCAGCTATAGTACTTGGAAACTCAGCTATATTGGCTCCATTTTCTTCAAGGTTTTTTGTTTTTGATTTTGTTCTGTTGTAGACTGATACAGAATATCCAGAATCAAGTAGATGAAGGGCTACCGCCTCACCCAACATTCCTGTTCCGATAATGCCAATTTTTACCATTGAATAAACACGAACATTGGAAATTATGTATGTATCTTCATGTTGTGGTAAATGATCGATATTCTATTTTACAACATGATAAAATCCTACTGATTAGTCGTATTCTTACCATGTAGTTTGGAACATCATATCGTTGGGGCAAATTAAGGAACTATTCTTAAGGTCGCTTAAAGAAAATCCTGAGATTTTGAAAAAACTTGAAAATGAAGACCCCGATGAGAAGACACGTGCTTTGCTAAAATTGATACTTGAGGAAATTCAAGATGATCCAGAATATTCAGGTCTGAGACATTAGTTACATCAAAAAGATCTAAAATAGGTAAAAATGCGTACTTTCACGCCTACGCTATATAGATTTCATAGATCGTATCTATATACTTCAACTGCGTAGTATTGGTAAGCGTGTTGAGGGTAACGCCGGGCAAATTCTAGATGAATCGCCCAAGAACAAACCCTATTTTGCCTATGAGGGCAGAATTTTTTTCTGCCTTCAGATTGGCGATTAATTCCGATAACATTCATGTATTGTAAAGCATTTCTTATTCTAATGCGTGAATCCGAAACGTTTGGCATACAATCTGGATTTGCCGACCAGGCAATCGAGTGGATGAATGACCAGGCAAAAAAACACAACTTCAAGTTTGAAGCAAGGTCCTACAACCATAAAATAGAGACTAAAAATTTTGGTGCTTTTGAGATGTTTTCATGGATTGGGGATGTAAAAACTGCGAGAAGTCTTATTGTAAGGGTGAGCAAGCGTTTCAAGGCTAAGGTTATCGAAGGCGGCTACAAGCCAAAGGACAAGATATTCAAAAGAAAAAAGTCAGACTATGCTATGGTTAGAAAGGGCGAAAGAGTAATTGGACATCTGGAATTTACAGCACCACGCGTTGCCAGCGATGTCTGGACCGTAGAGGCAGAAGAGAGAAAGTAAAATTTACAAAACTCACAGATCACACATTTTTTTGAAACCATTCTACACTCCCAAGCCTGATGTTCCGCTTGTAGGATGTAGAACCGGGGTCGTGCAGTTTTTCATGTCTTTTTTTTCGCAGTTCAATATCTTGATCGTCAGCGGGAAAAGTTTGAGGGCACAGGTTGCAGCAAATGTGTTTTGACATTGATGATCTCTAGTTTGACAGGATTTTAGATTTGTTACGAATTTCGTACGATGAACTAATAAGCAACAGTGTATAAACAATAACGCAAATCAAAGAAAAACCATATTTTTGGGGAGCTATGAGTTTTCCTTTTGATCTGCGTCTAATCGCTGCTAGATCTAGCTTGTAAATAAGTACGATCATTTTTTGCGATCATGCCTAATTTTTACAATGCGACAAGCTTTATTGTGTCCATTTTTTTGTTTATCTGAAATTCTTTTGTAATATTAGCAACTTTTTCAGCATTTCCCTGCATCATAAACAACTCCATGCACTTGTCGCCCTCAATTTTGCTGTGTAAGTGTGTTGTAATAAGATCTTCATATTCATGTTTTATTCCGGTTACAATTCCGTCATATTCGTCGTTGTGAACAACAAGCAAAATGGCATGAATCATACCACTCAGCACATTTTTCTGCTTCTCCTCTGCAACGAATGACCTGATGCAGGCACGTATGGCATCGGACTTGCCTGAAAATCCCAACGAGGATTTCAACTGCTGCAAATCCTTGAGTATCTCATCCGTAAGGGATATGGATACAATGGGCATGAACAAATTGTTATTAACTAACTTATAAGATTATCAATAATAATTATTAAGAATTTACACATTTATTAATAATCACGTGTAAATTCTGCGTATGATAGTAGACATTGAAAAACTGTCTGTTGATTATTCCGGAATCAAGGCATTGGACGGCATAAGCTTCGGAATCGATGATGGTGACTTTTTGGGAATTATTGGACCAAACGGCGCAGGAAAATCTACTCTGTTTAGGTGCATGCTTGGATTACACGTACAATATAATGGAACGATCAGGTTCTTTGGTCAGGATATACGAGACTCCAGAAAACACCTATCACAGATAGGCTTTGTACCACAAAAGCCAGTAATTGATAAGAATTTCCCAGCAACAGTTAGAGAGATTGTTTCTACGAGTCAAAACTCTAATGATTCAAAAAAGGTGGATGAGGTATTACAGAAAGTTTGGATGCATGAGCTAGCTGACAGAAGAATTGGAGATTTATCAATTGGCCAACAGCAGCGTATTTTTATTGCAAAGGCCTTGGTCAATTCGCCAAGAATCTTAATTCTAGATGAGCCGGTAATTGGGCTTGACGTTTACAACCAAGATCTCTTCTTCCAGATTTTAAGCGAATTAAACACCAAAGAAAAAATTTCAATTATATGGTCATCACATGATTTGGATGCAGTGGAACGGCTTGCCAACAAGGTTGCCTGTCTCAACAAGACGCTTTTCTTTCATGGTATTTCCGAGAAATTCTTTTCAGACGATGAAATACTCAAGAAATATTCAGAGACTTCTATGCAGATGCATATGCATCACCATTGATGTAAAATGACGTTTGAAGCAGTATCATACGAATCGATTCCGCATGCGTTGGTATCGGGAATTGCCATTTCCTTACTTTGTAGCGCAATAGGTCTGTTTTTGGTTTTAAGAAAGTTTTCTCTGTTTGGAGATGCTTTGGCACATTCTGCATTTGGGGGAGTGGCATTTGGACTTTTCATTGGGGTATATCCAATATGGATTGCATGTTCGATCGCAATACTTAGTGCATTAGGCCTCACCAAAATCCGTCAGAAATTTGATATTTCAGGTGATGCAATAGTTGCAATCTTATTGGCAACAGGTCTTGGTGCGGGCGTAATATTGGTCAGTTTGGCAGATGATTTGGACATGCATGACATTGAGGAATTTCTGTTTGGCGCAGTAGTAGTTGATACTACAAACGTTCTTCAAATACTTGTAATGTCTGGCATAATTCTAGCAATTCTTTTCTTCACATGGAAGAAATTTCTATACTCCACATTTTCTGAAGAGCAGGCTAAAGTCTCTGGAATTTCTGTGGAAAAATTGAATTATCTTCTAATTGCCATGTCTGGAGTTACAGTTGTGATATCGATGCAGTTAGTTGGAGTACTATTGGTTTCTGCACTTTTTGTAATTCCTAACGTTTCAGCCATGCTTTACGCACGTTCCTTCAAGCAAACGGTGATGCTTTCAATGTCATTTGCTATATCTGCTACTGTTCTTGGCATATTGATGTCATACCAGTTTGATATTGCCCAGTCTGGATGTATTGTATTGGTTGCCGCTGCAATCTTCATCGGTTCGCTTATTGCGAAAAGTTCCGGGCTGGTAAAGACAACCGGAATCATAGCAAAAGCACGTTAGAAATTGATCTCTAAAATCTAGAAACTGATGTTAAAAAGTGGAAAATAGAGGTTAAAAACTTAGTAATTTGGTTAAGAATTATAGAAACTAGTATAGCAATCAAAAAAAACAAAATTAGCCGTTTTTCATAACTTTTGGTAGGGTTTTTTTGATATCGCTTTTCTGATGTCTCTCAAATGTTTTCCTGATAAAATCACATTACTTTTTTCCACTGATTCAAGCGTCTTATCAATTAGTTCTATAGCATTTTTGATGTTAATTCTATATTGTTCTGAAAGAGGAATTGCGTCCATTTTAAATCATATTTCATAACACTTCTACATATTCTTTCTTGAATTTCATACTGTCAAATCAACCGTTTTTCCAGGCGTGAAATGACAGTTTTACTGACAAAACGGAACTAATTTTGAATCTACTCAATTTTACCATTTTACATATGTAGAATCACAAGCTGTGATTTTAAAGTGGCCAAGATTCATTGAGCTATGAAAAAGGCCCTTTTGATATTTCTAGTTGTATTCTTATTTTTCAATGTAAATGGAGCATTTGCACACCAGCTTATCTTTTCAGACGGGATGAACACAAATATTGAAAACTCTCTTTACATTCCAGATCCACAGATTTCCTAGGCAATGTATGGCGAGGTTGAGAACAATGTTCTGTTTTACAAATTTGAGGTTGATCAAAAGGAACCTTTCTATGCGAGTATTGTTATACCTGCGCTGGAAGGCTTGGAGGAATTTCATCCATCACTCGCAATAATATCTGAGCGACAAAATATTGGATTGATTAGTTCGCATTCAGATGAAAATGATACTGATTTTCCATTTGAATTACCGGAGAAATTTGATGCGATTGTTTTTGATTATGCCGGCGAGTTTCCAGGAAGGGTGTTTTACGAGCCATTCACTCAGGTAAACTATTGGGAGAGGCAGGAGATTAGAATTGATAGTATAAGCCCTGGCACATATTATCTGGCAGTTTTTGACATATATGAAAATGGCAAGTTTACATTGGCGGTAGGAGAGATTGAGGATTTTAGGAACGCCAACTTTTTTGACTCATTCATACGAGCATGGTTTGAGACAAAAATTTTCTTTGGGGATTACCTAACAGCATTTGTATCCATATTGATTACCATTGCAATATTTTCTGGAATTGGATATGGGATTTTCAGAGCTGGAAGAAGAATTATTAGAAAGAGAGCAAAAACAAGATGAGTCAGGTGCTTGACTAGTCATTTTTTCCATCTTTTCCTGCCAATCATGAAAATAATCCAACCGCCAACAAGGCATGCAACGCATAGGACGGCAAGTAACTCATTCATTATATCAACCTAAAATTTCAGAATAAAAAATGCTATTGTTGCAATAACCAACACGATTGTAGCAACATAGTAGGTACGAATTGGGTTTATTTTATCCATTGTATATGAAACTAAAATCTTGTTTTAATTCCTTCTATGATTTGGGAAGCATTCCTTGCAATAAACAGGTCTGTCCTCCTTTGGTTTGAATGGTATTTCACATTCATTTCCACAGTCGCCGCAGGTTGCTTTGTGCATTTCTCTTGGTCTTCGT
>LULF01000270.1_pt1 | contig 15983 bp, 33 predicted proteins | sample 728221 | NCBI WGS metagenome assembly LULF01 (sample SAMN03860296, study PRJNA289734) | marine metagenome | biome: seawater column; feature: ocean; material: water; isolation source: Red Sea water column Station 169 - depth 500m | place: Saudi Arabia: Red Sea | collected 2011-10-15 | depth 500 m | reverse complement strand
GACATAAACAATATTCTTATATTCGGCATTCTGTTCTAAAAACAGTTCAGTGGCTTGTTCTTCATTCTCTGCTTCTATGTAGGTTTTAAATGAATTACCGTCTGTGTCTGTTGCTTGTATTGTGTAAAATCTTTTGATCTTTATAACCTCATTCGATTAAATATTATTCAGACAGTCCTTTGATTTTTACAAAACCATTCTTTTGTTGGCTTTTCATCAACGGTGGTGTTCCAAACAGACTTTTCAATCAGCTCGTCAATCGGATTATTCTCTGCCCCAAATCTGCCATCATGTTCCCAAAATATATAAAGAGTTTCATTCAAACATTCTGATATTCTTTTTAACATTTTATAATCTTCAGTAAGATTTGTGTCCCCATAAAATACTTTTCCATATTCTCGCATTATCACATTTGCATTAAATATGATCAAATCGTTTGAATGTTTTTCTACATACCTCGATTTAGAACCGGCTATCATTCTACCACTATGAAAACCGTGAGCTTCAAATATTTTCTGAATATCGCTTATCGATTCAGGTGGTTTAAAATCACTTGGATACTGTAATGTCTTATTCTGTATATCTTCTATCACAGTATCTTCTTCAATTCTTTAAAATATATGTCATCACTATCTGTGATAACCCAACTACCGTTTTCGAAAATATATAGATATTCAGTCCTTGACTTGTCAAAATTATCAAGCAAATCTTCCAATTTAGCGGCCATATTGATCTCTAAATTTTCTTTTCTATCTCTGTGATATGCCATCGTGGCATCATCACCTACTGGATTATCGAAGTCATTTTGACTATCAATATCTTCTCGTAAATACGATAATGCTCCCAAATCAATAAGCCTCGACACTCTATCGGAATCATTGAAATGGTTGAGCAGTGTTTGGCCAACTCCTTCTGGATAACCGTCAAAATGACAATACACGTATCTAAACGTATCGTCGGGTAATTTTTCTGCTATATATGATCTTGTACTCATTTTTTATTTTTCCTGTGTAGCTTTTATTTCAGACTTAACCCAATCTTTCATCAGTAGTAAACAATCTATTTTACTCTGTTTATCAAAAGTTTGATAAATAGGATGACCCCTACATACTTCTTCACATTCTTCTAACACTACTATATTATTTGTTTCATCTGTGTATGTTAATTTTGTTTTTTCTGTTGTCATTTTTTTGTCTCCACGTTTTTCCCAAGATGCTTAATTTTTCCGTTATAGGCTGAATAGTCTTCTCCTTCATAAGTAAATTCAAATCCACTATCTCGCATACATATTCCAAAAAATTCTCCGTCATTACTCTCAAGCCCTACTCCACTATATACTTCTTTTAATATAATTTCATTCTTTTCATTTACAGTTATTTTCATTTCATTTCTCCTTAAATAAAGAATATTTAATTACTAATGCCAATGCTATTCCCATACAAATAAAAGCAAACCACATTTCATTTGCCAGTAATATCAATAAACTAATAGCAAACATTATACTCAGTATAGTTGAAAATATAAATTCTTTTTTACTTATCATTTTACACTCCTCACAAAAATATTCTGGTAAATAAGTTATAATACCTTTTAAAAATTCTTTTTCTAAATCAGTAAACTCATTTCCTTTTTTAATTATAATACTGCAATTGGAACATAAAATAGCACCTTGCCCGTTATTAAATTTCATTTTTACCATCCCAGAAACTTTCTCTGATCTATTAGAACTAAATTCACAGTCATCACGCTTTAGTTATGTCCATTCTTCGTATAACGGATAAAAATAAGCATCGTATTGTTCGTTATATATTATTTGTTTTGAATGTTTACTTTTACAGAATTTTATATTATATTTGTATTTCATTTTGTTTTTAATTCATCCAAATACCATTGTGGTTGCTTATTGCACCAACCGTATGATAAAAGAAAAGTATCTGCCGCTTTTTCACAGTCAGTTTTTTTCATATAACTAAATCCATATAATTCTCTCTGTGCGTCCTTTATCCCATAGATATAACTAATTAGCCAATCCCTAAACTCATTTTCAGTTTGTTCATCCCAAGTGTATTTGAAATACCAGTTATCTTCTTGCATATCTATATCATTATAATTACAACCCACATATAGGCACATTGTATTAAGAATTATATTTGTATGCTTTTGGTATGCTTTTTTCATTCTATTCATCCAATACATCTTTAATTAAATAATTGCCGATAATAAAAGCCATCATATTAACAAATAAAACTCCTAAAACCATTAAAGTCCATTGTGGAAATATATATGCTAAATACACAACTAAGCCACTCATACCAATTATAACATATCCAGTTAATAGTTTATTTAAATCACTTTTCCAATTTTTCATCCATACTTTTTCCACAACTCATTTAATCTTTGAAAACTTTCTCTATTTAAATAACCACGATTTTTCACAAATACATCACGAGCTCGTAATACATATTCTAAATCACTTGAAAATTCTTCACTTTTTTCTTCAATCAATTTAACTAATTTCATCATTTTATCATAAATTTTTTGTAATACTGGTTCTTCAAATTCTACGTTTTGTATTACTATTGTTCCACCATATCCCGCATTCGCGTTTACGTCATATGTTGGGTCATATGTCGTAGTCATATATGAACCAGTTCTAGAATCAATGCCAGTAGAAATCTGAGTAGTCCCGCTCTTGACATCATCACGGATATAATTATCATATGGTTGTTTAGGTTTTTTCATTTATAATTCTTTCAATCTATACTTATTAACAAATTCTTCTACTTTATCTTCACTAACATATACCCAAAGAAAATAATCTATTCCACTCATTACTCTGAACCCAACTTCTAAATGCCACCTATTCCATCCATCACCTGGGTCTGGATAACCTCTATCATGGTGATGTCCTTTTCTATGAATTACTACAAAGTGAGCCTTATCATTAAACTTTTCCATTGTATCTTCAAAACTCATTTCAATACGCTGACGAGCGAAACTTTCATTGCAATCAAGTTTATCAACACACCACTCATAACATTGAGAATATGCATCATTAATAATTTCTATCTTTTTATCTAAAGACAAATCTTGTGTTTTATAAAATTGGTCAGGTGTGTAATCTCTCATTTCAATTAAATATACGAAATAATATGCTATGAGTCAAGCCTTTTATTTATGCATATTTTAATCTAAGTGAACTTCTTAAAGTGCATTCATATATGACCTTGTGCTCATGTTATCGGGCCTCCTATATAAATTTCCCATTCACCACTATCTATAAGTAGTTTTGCTTTTTTGTATTGCATTGTTTTTAATTCTTTACCATCTGTAATATCTACTATCCATTATTGTAATTCCGTTTAGGTTTATTAAATCTTTTTTACCTATTATAAAATACAAACAATAACCAAAACAAAATATACAAAGTGCACCTAACAGTATAGTTAGATAAGAATAATATATACTTCATCTCCAGGGTAACATAGTTATACCTATCATATTAAGTAGCATTTCAATAATAATAAAAAAGAATCCACATACTACTATCTGATAGAACCACCATTTCCAGCCTTCTAATCCTAATGCCCATTCACGTATACTTGAGTTCTCTGCTTTAGCATATAGACCAGTCTTATTACCTATACGAGAAGCCCAATAGTTTGGGTCTATTATATCTTTTAATTTCTTTAAAAATCTTATAATCATTTTGTTAAATCTTATTTTCAAAATTAAAAAATTTATTTGAACCATGTATATTAAAATGAGCTTTTATTAAATTTGATATATAAATGGGAAATTCCATATATGGTTTAACAATGTCATTCCAATTATAATCTTCCCAGTTTATAGCCTTTTTACCATCATCATAATTATTGTGATTATTAATAAAAACTTTTATATCTAAATTTTTAGCAAAATTCAAATAACGAGTTTCACCTGATTTAAATGCTCTCTTAGTATCTTTAGTAATAACAATATATGGTATGCCCTTTTCAGTAAACTTTTCGGCGTGCCAAAGACAATTATACCAACATTCATTAATAGTACCTTTAGACTCAAGTATAAATACAGGCCTGTTATTTGGGTTTCCAAAAACTACAATATCAGGTTGCATTAACTCATCATTATATGTTAACCACTGTTCTTGTTCAAATGGTATTGTAGTTGGTGCATTTGGACTATAAATACTATAACCATTATATCCATTAATTACACCATTTATATCAGTATGTAACCAGTTTTCTAATTCCACACCGTGATCACGAGATTTTTTGCCTAATATAGATGCAGCATGTTTCTCATTAATTTCAGTATTACATTCATTTTTAAAAGGTGTATTATTCATTGAATCTTTAGTTTCCATTTGTTAAATCTTTTTTACCACTTATGATACGAGCAGTATATTAAAAGCTATAGCCACAAAACTGTCCCCGATATGTGAATCATACAGGCTCTCTGTCATTTTGTCATAGCTTGCACGATTCACGGGTAATACCCTACCCCCCCTCTATCCTCGTAGGGTTAGCCCGTGCTCTTCTCTATACTGTCATGCTGTCATACTATTGTTAATTATTTGACTGGCTCTATAGTATACCTGCCTACCCTCCAGGAGTTAACCTTCCGCTGAAGGCATGACATATACTCCCAACTATAGTGCCAGTATAGTGTAATACAATACGTTAAAATTTGATAGGCTACGAAATACAAAAATTTATTTAGCTAACCGACATTATGCGTATACTTCAGGCTCGACGCCATTCTCATAGGCCATTTCGACCATTTTCTCATCTGCGAGCTCATCGGCCATAATATCCATTAAAGCAGCCTCTCGAGCTTCATCTGAAGGGTAATAAGCGAGGGTAATAAACGGGCCGTCCTCGTCAACGTCTACATCATATGACTCATCGGGCATTACCTCGACGCCGTTTACAGTAATTGGTTCTGGATTATCAGTCTTAATAAATTCCATATTAACTCCTTATTCATTTGGTTGGCCAGGTTTTCAAATAGGTAGAAAAGACAAAACCACGAATCCTATCAACATTACACTATAATATACGAAAAAAAGTAATACGAGTCAAGCCTTTTTTTAATTATTTTCGTCTATTACGTAATCAGCGTCTACACCACTATCTCCACCGAAACTGTTTATCTCTTGCTTCTCCAGCGTATCCAAAAGAATGTTAAGATCACTGCTAGCGCCCTGTAATGTACTATTTCCATCGAGCGCACTGAACAGCTGATATTCGATAGACTGTAGTTCAGCTATGATTTCTCTTAATGTCATATTAACTCCTAATCTTATACTTAAATATACTATATTCTACTGTAAATGTCAAGCTTTTTCTTTGGCCAAGGTTTTCAAATTGGTAGAAAACCTTAAAACCCACCAGCAGGCCTTTTGATGAATAACGGAGACCCTAACCGTGTTGGGATTAGATGAGGTCTCGAACCTCATAGCCATTTATCAATGACGCCAGTAGTCTATTACAAAGGCCGTCGCCTGTAAATCATAAACCTTCTAACCCTTTAATTCTCACTCCGGGTTCATACCCTACCCGAAATATTGAGTCACTAACTCGCGGGGCCTATCTTAGAACATAACTTTCAATTTCCTCATCACTATACCCTAATATACGACAGCCAATCGTTAATGTCAAGCCTTTTTTTAACTATTTTTCAATTAATATCAACTATTTTAGTATACCGCACCCAAGAAAGTGCTTGACTTTTACGATAAAATGTCGTAAATTATAGGATATACGCCTCTCGTGGCTTAAAACTGTCAATTCTCTCATACTATTAATATACGAAATAATATCCAAATAGTCAAGCCTTTTTTTCGTCAGTCAATCCAAGCCCGTAGTATGACAATATGACATAAAAAATATTTAGGATTGAGGAACAGGCTAATGACAAAATGACACATTTAATATATCAAATACAGGATGTGGGAAAAAATGGCCGAAAGACACACGAACAGTGTTTTTCGAATGCGTTGAAACACTTGAAAATGGGTATAAATTATATTAGAGTGTTATGAAGTGGGTAAGAATGGGTAAAAGTGGGATATTTAGAGTATCAAATTAAATCATCTGTCCTTTCGTATCTTGTAGAATAAAAACCATATTAATATTATTAAATTAACTTGAATCATTAAATCAACAAAATTTGTGTATTCCATTTAGTCATAAATTAGTCATGAAATATCAATCGGTAGTAATAAATATAGTAAAATTAAAAAGGACTCCCGTTAAGAAGTCCTTTTTTTCATACGGTGGGTTAGTTAACCATGAAGGAGTAGATTATCGTATCCGCCCGTTGTAAATTTTGTCGTCAAGCTACTCCACCGCGTTCTTCAGTCCCCTCCACCAATTATCCAATATTCCATAAGTGTAACAGAGCCATCGTATATCAGTATAAATAAATTTATTAGAGGCAGTGTTGAATATTTTATACTCACTAAGCCCCCTATTATAATTCTTTTACAATTCATAGCGGTCAATCATTCCAATGCTTCTTAACATCATCCTCACCAAACAGTAGTCCACCTACTGCCACAACTAAAGCTAATATTATTATACCAATGGATTCTATATGGACCATTTCAATGCTCCAGAGCGCTTCTTCCAGTTTTTTAGTTCTTCTTCCAATTTTTTAATTCTCTGTACTAACTTTCTTACTTTCATTGCGTCATCTACTCCTACCGTATATACATTACCTTCCACTGTATGGACCATTCTACTAGCCACTCTAGTTTTGTAAGTATTTTTCAACTCATCCAATTTCACCATTTTCTTACACAATATATATATTCTTATTTACAAATTTCATCTATTGGATCGTCTATCATGCTAGAGTTTAGACTTTTTCTATTATGGTGTGGTCTGTATCTTATATAAGCCCATCCTAACTTGATGAATATTATAATGAGAACTCCAATATTTTTTATAAGTTTGCCCCAACTCTCTCCATTAGATAGTCTATCCACTTTGATATCTTCTTGTCCACGTTCCACTTCAAGATAACCAGAATAAGCAAAAGCGGGATCATATACATCGCTAACGGGCTTCTTGATATGATGTGACCCGCTAGAATACTTCCTATTAACTGTAGTATTATTTCGATTTGTTTTCGCATTAAAGCTTTCCATTTCTTGAGTTGTTCTCTTGTTAGTTGGTTCTCGTATATCTCGCGTTGGATAAGTATTATTTTTATCATAACCGAGTTTTGAGAGTGTAACGGGGAGAGTGTGACTCGTATTTGTCGGGACTCGTCTTTTCGTTTCAACCCTCTATCATATATATATATTAGAATTATTTTTTTAGAAGGTTTTTAATGAGATTGTGAGGCGTATTTAAGAAAAACCCCCTAACTCGGGGGGGAATTAGGGGGCGGGAAAGGGGAGCTGGTAAAAGGGGTATAGGTTAAAATTAGCTCCCCCTAATTATATATTATATTTACTAACTGAACATATCGTATATGTGTTTTACAAATAGACCGACTACACCGGTGCCAACTACGGAACGCCACTTCTTTGTATCTACTCTATGTTGTGAATTCAATTTCGTTTCTGCCCATAAACCTTCGTGTGGATTAAAAAGATTTTCCTTGATAAATTTGATATCGGTATGCATCGTGTCGCGGTCTTTGTCCGCTTGATCCATCCGTTCCAAAATCACATTTAAGTCTTTTCTATCTTGACCGTTCATAGTTTTCTCTCTTCTTAGTTTTCTCCATCGTTCTTCTTTTTGAAGTTTCTTTTGTCTAAGTCTTTCCAAGTTACTACCAGCCAATTTACATCTCCCACTTATTATTTGTTATTCAAAGATAAATATAATATATATTAGTTTTACTTTCCTTTAGTACGATTAAACCTACTTTTTCTTGGTTTTGGTTTTGCGTGCCTTTGGTCTTTCAACAATTCTTCTTTTAACAATCTACGTTGTGTTCTCAAGTCTTGAATTTCAGAATCCAAATCGGATACTTTACTCACTGTTAAAGCTGTGCAACCTATCCATCCAATTGGAGCTCCAATAAATATACCAACCAATATCCACAATACTTCAGTCATCATCACTCTCCTCTTTTTCTATTATCCTACCATAGGCAGATGGGCCAAATATATCATAATCTTCCTTATCAATAGCTATGGCCAATACATCATGGCCGTGTCTGCCACTCATTACAAAAAACCATTCTGGGTCATCCATAACTTCTTGACTCTCCGGCCATTGTTTTACTTCAATTAACATCGATTTCTCCTATTAGTCTGACACCCGAGACGAGCCTAACTGACTGCGTCCAACTTCAAATGAAGCTATAACATTCTTGGCTACTGGACCTTTCTGTCCCTCTCCAACTTCAAATGTTACTTGCTGGCCATCTCTCAGAGTTTTATATCCTTCGCTCTGAATCTCTGAAAAGTGAACGAAATAATCTCTTTCGTCTCCTTCTACAAATCCATAGCCTTTCTTGTGGTCAAACCACTTTACTTTACCGTCCATCTTACTTTCTCCTGTTTTTCGTTTTACGTTTTATCTGTACAGCCACATCACCTAATTTCTTATCTTCATCTTCAAGTAATGGGCTATCTTCATGAACCTCTATTACACTTCCACTCGGCATATCAGATGGATTTCGTTCATAATCTAATCTCATCTGTATCGCTTCTGCCACTATTTCGGCAGAAATCCGAGTAAGTTCTTTTTTCATTTCTTTATTCATTTAAAATTATTTTTACTTAAAAATCTTTTTCCCAACTTTACTTTCTTTAATTGTATCTAATGTATTGGACACTTCTTCGAGTTGTTTATAAAGAGAATCGACTTTATCATACATCACACCCAACTCTTTCTTTATTTCTTGTTCACTCTTAGTTACACTATCTCCAACGAAATCTTTAGTGTAATTCTTAACATTACCTTCCATATCCAATAACATACGTTTTATTTCCACAATACTGGAATTAATTTCTTCTGTTAATTCTGAAATCCTTTTATTAGCCTCACCTATATCCTTTGATATCACATTCAAATCATTCTCTACTGAATTCTCTACTGAAGTTCTTATCTTATAAATTTTTCTATCAATATTCTTTTGAGATGCAAAACTCTTTACATCAGACAACACTTCGTCTGCTGTATCAGTAACTTCTTTAACATCACTTACTACTGACTCAAATAATATATTTGATGCATACCACGCTCCACCACCATATCCAACAACCCCAACAATCACACATAACAACGTAGTTCCGAGAGCACTTAACCAATTCATTTTCTTTTTCTCCTTAATTCTTCTTTTTTTATCATCTACCATAGCCGCCCACATACCAACTAACCATAGATAAGTTAATATTGGAATGCACCAAGCCACTATAGTAGCAAATTCGGGTGTCATTCTACGTCCCCGATAATTTACTTAATACAATAAATAAAAATATTAAACCGACCAGTATCATATGTAAATATCTTTGAGTTCTACGTTCCATTTTTTATTTTTTCAACTTCATATAACTTTCTAAACTCTTTTTTATTTAAACTCTTAGATAGTCCAAACATAATTTCTGCTATTCTAATCTTATCTGTATTAAGTTTTCTAATCGTTATTGTTTCTTTTGTGAGTTTATTTATGAGAGCAAATTTATTTTTCGACACTATTCTTCCTGTTTTGAAAAGGCCTTCTGTATTGATGATCGTAGTCTATTTACATTTTTTGGGGAATTCTTGGGAGTTCCACCGTCTTTTAATACATAGTAACAATTATAACATAACAATCTTAAATTATCAAGTTTCATATTATGCATATCACCGTCCATAAAATCTAACAGTAAAGGGCTTCTGGAATCACTCGTTCTGTATTCATCGTATCCACAATTACTGCACTGTTGTAACAAATATCCTTTTCTTGTAAGTTTATCCTGTAATTTCCAATGTGGGTAATTTGGGTGTTTTCCATCAAAAATATCAGCAAGATAAATTCCAAATCTACCGGATCCATCTCTTGGTATTCCAACTCCAGATTGATTTGTTTTCCATAAATCATATCTTTGTGCGTACTTCTTAAATGTATTATATGCAACATTACACTCTCTTGCAGCCGCTCTCATAGATAATGTCTTATCTATAGCACCTTGAATAACCGTTTTTGGAATCGGTCTTCCTCTGAATGGATTAATCCCCTGTTTTGCCATCTTCTATATACTCCCCCTCTGATGTTAAACTAACATTCGGTAGTAAATTACCCTCTTCATCAAATGGAAAATTATATACACCAGCCTCTTCATCTTCAGCTTTCCATATCTTAGCCATAAGATTTCCTATATCTTCTAATTTTACACTAATATTATCTAATCTACCCAACATCTTTTGTACAATATCTGATGTATCATCTTTATTTTTACTTTTAAAGTAGCTCATTAAAACTCCTTATTATTTTGTTATAATGTGTTGTTCAAACCAATTGATTGCTTTTATACAGGATTCTTCAGAAAAAACTTTAGGATATTTATGTATTAAATTCTTAATTATTTTGTTTTAACTCCTTCAACATATCCGAAATAGAATCTAATTTGTCACTCAAAGTCTGCCCTATACCAAATATCAAATTTTTTAAATCTCGTATTTCACGAGGAAAATCATCAGTTTCCGAGTTTAAAACCCTATCTAATGTTGGGTTCTTGTTCTCAAAATCTTTGACTTTAGTTGCCATATTCCAAGTCTCCAGTTTGATATAATATGATACATATACCTATTTCAAGTATAAGTATATGTTAAAAATAGAAAACGATTACGTTATTATTAGTTTAATACAACCTTAAAATATTCCTCTGTGAGTCCTGTAGCATAAGCCTTTTCGTTCCCATAAAACCCCACCCAAACTGTAACTGTATCTCCTAACATCGAACGCACTGGTGCAAACATGGTGTTTACTTCTCCATCAACATTACTATAACTTGATGAATTAATTGTAGGAACTTCAAATCCATTGAATCCAGTTACATAAGATGTATCCCTTGAAACATACCGACCTTGATCATTTACCCCACGATTGACTATATAACCAAGAGTGTCCGTTAAATACCAGTAATGACTTGATGCCCAACCAAACTTAACTACATCAACCGGATGTCCTTCTGAATCAGTAACAATACCAGAAAATCTATGTAATGTTTGCCACGAACCTAACTCTAACTTTAAATGGTAATATCCATTTGAATCTTCAGTTAATCGAGTATCCAAATCAAAATATAAAAGATCCTCACTGCTTAACGGATTATCACTGCATCCTATGACTAGTATTAATGATGTTATGAGAAGTAATAGTTTCTTCATTTTCTTCTTTCTTGTCTCCCTTTATTTTGTTGCTTTTTTAGAACGGTTTTTTTTCGTTTTTTGCCGCTCCTTTTAGTTCTTTTATCTTCTTGGAGTTGTTTCCAAGTTTTCTTGGGTTTAGTTTTCTTCATCGGTGAAAAACCATCATTTCTGGTATACTCATTTTCTAAGTCTTCCCACTCTTCCCAATCTTCAATTCTAACTTTCGACATATTTCTTTCTCAATGTCAACTATAATATACAACAAAAAAACATAAAAGTCAAGCTATTTTTATCTTCCATTGTTCTAATTTATCCAAAAATGATGTTATTGTATGTGAATTTTTCTGTTCATCTATTATTTTAATAGATTTTACTACATCTGAGTTTTGATCCACTATTCTTTTTAATATCATAAAACCAACTGACGGGTAAAATTTTCCAAAACTTTCTTCTCCTAAAAGATTAGTTTCATATATGGAGTCTTTCTCTGAATCTCCACTCAATAATAAATAGTATTTCATCAGTTTTTACACACTACCAGATCCTTCTCAAATCTCTCTTTTTTATGGATTGTCAATCTAAATATATCATATTTCATCTGACCAACCTCTCCACTTTCATCTATAATATCTCCAAGTCTCGTCAAAAACTGAAAGTTGTCTTGGTTCAATTTCTTAGCATCGAATTCAATTGTTATATCATTTATATCTGAGTCCTCGACACTTTCAGTTGGTATCGGTCTTATCTTATTTGTTAAATTGTATAATGTATTAGGTTGTTCTTCCTTTTGATATCTCTTTACATTTTCATAAGAACAATCTGAATAAAATCTATCACACCAAGGCTCTAATATACTCAAACTTTCTAATCCACAATTTTCAACAACAAATCCAATATCAAATCGTGGAGATACAATCGGTTTCATAAGAGGATCGTGTTGAACATTAGTTCCCCACTTCCGAGCAAAGTTTCTCATATTTTTAAAATTAGACCATTTCCACTCTTCACTGTCTTTTCCAACTCCATCTCTAAATCTACTTCCTCTACTTGTTAAATGATATACAAGTCCAGCCCAAGTTTGAATAAACTCAAATCCAGCTAAACTAAATCTATTAAATACATCACTATCTTCTCTTGATTGCGGTGCAAATAGTGGATCGTGTCCACCAATATCCCAATAGTCTTGTTTCATTACTGCCCACGGCGCAAATATTCCATTTGTAATCTTACTACTTTTGTTGTCATCTACAAATTTAAGAAATTCTTGTTCTTTAAAATCTTCTGGTTCAAACCCAAAATCCTCTACTATCTTTTCGGGACCTTCTGGATGTAATGGTGGTTCTACTCTTGTAGCACACACTGCAACTTTTTTATCTAAATGTCTATTTACCTCTACGTCTAAACCTGGTGCGGCATACATATCTGCATGAAAGAACATAATTCTATCGTTAGTAGAAAAGTCTTCAACCAATAAATCATATAGTATTGTTAACCCCATTCTGTGTGGGCCTGGATTGTGATATATCTTTACATTCCTGTCTTTACTTGCAATTTCTTTCAACCAAGACCAAGTTCCATCAGATGATGCATCATCAGCCATAACTATTTCGTGATAATATACTCCATCAGCAGTAATTGAATGTAAATTTTTTCTAATAGAGGCATAAGCCCATTTCAAGTATTTTAAATTGTCTCGGGCTGGTATTATAAAACTTATTGGTTTCATAGTTCAATCACTGCAAAAAAGACCCAACAAGTATCTAAATCTTCTATTATATCTGTTCCCCATTGTCCGTATGGAAGTTGAACTTCATCTAATCCTACTGCTGAAATATCAGAATCCTCGAAGTTTTTATAAAGAATTTTAGTAAATTCTTGACTATCATATTCGTATAGATGAGTACCACCTTGATATTGCCATACCGGCATTTTCCGTCTGGGGGTGGTTATAATGATAGCCTGTGAGGTAACATACTTTAAACTCTGTAAGTATTCATCTATTCTATCTGGAGGCAAATGCTCAAATGTTTCTATTGAAGTACATACTTGAAATTCTTTTTCCTTAAAATTACTACCCAAATCAAATATATCAGACTCAATAAATCTACAATTTGGGGATAAGAACCTATTGTTTGCTTCTTCTATTCCTTCCTTATCAATATCTATACCAACTACACTTTCTGCTCCAAGTGATAATAAAATTCCAGCACCATATCCCTTACCAGTAGCAGCATCAATTACAGTCTTTCCTTTAGTCCAGTGGTTTGCTAAAACATACCTATCTATCATAGTAGATATTGCTGGTTTTGTAAATCTATCTAATTCATCAAGTGGTGTATTATCTGTTGTTTTCAACCTTCCACCTCCTTTTCCAAGCAGTTTCAGTATAGTGTTGTTTAAATCTTCTTTTTGCTGTTACGCTGCATAATTCATAAAAATTGTCGTCTTTTAATTTCTCTGCATTCCAAGTTGCTCGTTCTAAATCTCCAATATCTACAGTAGTTAAAGGATGACAAGTTTCTTGTGTGTCTAATCCTTTATAACCAATACAAGGAATTCCGTGAAACGCACAATTCATAGCGAATGTACCTGCCGCGTGAGTTCTCATCATATGAATTCCAACCTTATACGTATCAAGATGTTTAATCCAATCTTTCCAGTTCAAATAAGGTATATAAAGTATATCGTCTATTTTATCCTCTAATTCTTGTTTTCTTCCCATTGAAACACAATATATCTTCATATCCAATTGTCGTGCGACCATATAAGAATCAAATCCACCATACCAACTTACAAAATTCCCACCTAACATTACTCCATCTCGACTTTCTTTATTAGATTCAACTCCATCTACAATCATCAAACTCTGCATTACTCTTACATCTTTACAACCCAATCCCTTATAATAATTCACATCACTTTCATTATGACAATATACCCAATCGGCCTCCATTAAAGTATTATAATAATTGAATTGTTTATCTATACTATAATCTTGAAAATACCAATGTGGGCCTTCCTGCATTACTGCCACCTTATCACAACACCCTCTTATGAATTCCAAGTCCACCACCTCTGGATTTAATTTTGGAACTAAAACAATTCCTAAATCAAAGTGGTCTTCAGGCAATACACTCAAACTACACATTGGTGCGTTTAATGCAATTGCCCACGCTACTTCTGTACGAGCATTTTCAAAACTTCTTGGATAATATTGATTACTGCCTGTTTCAGAAAAGAATGCTACTTTCACCAACTCACCTCCCAATCCTTAAATTCAGCAGCTATACAATCCACTTTATAATCTTTCCTACCACCAACTACTTCCATTATCTTGTTAATAGCAGTATTTCTAATACCATTCAATCCATGAGTTAACATAAGATTATCTGAACCTTTTTCACCTTTACGAACTTGTGATTCGTTATACCAAATATGTGCATTCATTTGTGATAAAACAATTATAGCTCTGATAACATCTCCTGTTATCTCACCTTTATGTTCTTCAAGAATTATATCAATGTCGTGAACCATATCATTCATTTCTTTTGCATAATTATCTTTATTCTCAGGTATAAAAACTTCCTTTAACTGATGAATACTTAACCTATCTATCAACTCACCTAAAGTTGGTAGCCATTTTCTCTTCGTCATATTTACCCCCAAATTCCTATAGCGTGTCTATAAAAATATTCTCTAACCCAAAATATAACATAATCAATATCCTCTTCTGTCATTCTATTATGACAAGGTAAACTAATAAGTTTTAACCACTCATCATCTGCAACAGGATACTCTCTACGCTTTTTGAGAATTTCATATTTGTGCAGTGGTTTAAAATGAACTGAAGTGTGAATATTTTTATCTGCTAAATAATCGATTATATCATCTCTTAAATTTTTTGGAAATCTAGCACAATAATACTGTACTGTATCTGAATGTTCAGGTGGAGTAAAAAACCCCTCTGGATGTTTACTAGTCGAAGCTGTTAATTCAGATAACTCTTGGGTATATCTTTTTTGAATATGCCTTCGTTGTTCTAAATTTTTAGGAAGTTTCTTCATCTGTTCTAAACAAATTGCAGCAATAATATCAATCATATAATATTTGTATCCCAAAATATCAACTTCATAATCCCACGAATAACCAGGTTTACCATCCAATCCCTTTTGAGCTCTACTCCAAGTTGAAGATACACCGAACCACGTCATTTCTCTACACTTATCTGCTAACATTTTATCGTTTGTAGTAATCATTCCACCATCACCACAAGGCATAGTTTTTACTGCTTGAAAAGACCACACTGCTACATTTCCACCTAAACCGGCTCCCTCTGTATAACAACTATGTGCACAATCTTCTATAATAAATCCACCAAACACTTTTCGTAAACCTTCATAATCACAAGGAATACCAGCCATATTTACAGCTATAAGAACTTCACTATTATGATTTTGCCATTTAAGCACTTCCTCTGGTGTCATACATAAAGTCCTACTATCTACATCTACTATATTGGAAGTACAATCATTCCACAAGGGTACAATTGCCGTAGCAATAAATGATATAGTTGGATTAATAACATCAACTCCCTTAAATCCCATTGCCTTCATTACTAAATCTTGTCCGTGTGAATTACTTGTAACTGCTACTGCATATTTA
>LULF01000333.1_pt1 | contig 16009 bp, 12 predicted proteins | sample 728221 | NCBI WGS metagenome assembly LULF01 (sample SAMN03860296, study PRJNA289734) | marine metagenome | biome: seawater column; feature: ocean; material: water; isolation source: Red Sea water column Station 169 - depth 500m | place: Saudi Arabia: Red Sea | collected 2011-10-15 | depth 500 m | reverse complement strand
CGTAGATGAAGCCCCAGATGATGACGTAGATCCCGAAATACCACGCCGCCCATCGCCCCAGCGATCGCCACCCTGCGAGAATCGTGGACCCGGTGGCGAGGTGGTAGCGCGCCGCGCCTTCCGACAGGGCGATCTTGACCACGCAGCCCAGGATCGCCGCCCACAGCAGCGCATAGCCGAAGCGCGATCCCGCAATCAGCGTCGCGACAAGATCGCCCGCACCCACACCGGTCGCGGCCACCACGATACCGGGGCCGATATGGCGCCACATCCTCGCCCGCTCGGGCGGCGGATCCGTCAGCTCGCCATCGCTCATACCTTTTCCCCCCGAATGGCCTCCCGCATCCGATAGCGCAAGCGAGCGCCGGTGGACAATCTATCGTCGGCAGCATGCTTCCAGCCGGGCCGTCATGGCGAGGCTGGTCAGGCGGGCACCGGCTCGCTAGAGGCGCGCGTGTATGGGCGATCGCACGAGCTTCCCCTGGCCCGCAGCCGGTCTCGCTTTGGCAGCGGGTATCGTCATGATCGTAAGCGGAGCCGGCGTCGCGCTCGCTTTCGCCGTCACGCTCCTGTGGATGGGCACGCTGTGGATGGTCGGCTCCCCCGCCCCGCCGCCCAGCGCCGGTGTGGAGCAGGAGGCGATGTCAGCCGAACGGATGGGGGAATTGTTCGAATTTTCCGATTCGCCCATCATCGTGACTCGGCGCAACCGCGTCGCCGTGGCGAACCGCGCCGCGCGCAAGCTGCTCGGCCCGCACATCATCGAACAGGATGTGCGCATGGCCCTGCGCCAGCCCGAAGCGATCTCCCTGATCGATCGCGACACGGACGGGTTTGCCGTCATCCGCGGGCTCGCGCGGCGGCAGGATATCTGGCGGATCAATCGCAAGACGCTCGAAGGCGGGATGGCAGTCATCGAATTCGTCAACCGCACCGCCGAGGCCGATACGGCGCGCGCACACACCGATTTCGTCGCCAATGCCAGCCACGAACTGCGCACGCCGCTGGCCTCGATCCTCGGCTATGTCGAAACCTTGCAGGACGATGCCGACGATCTCGATCCCGCAATGGCCAAACGATTCCTCGGCACGATCGAGCGCGAGGGGCGGCGGCTGCAGGATCTGGTCAGCGATCTGATGTCCTTATCGCGTATCGAGGCGGAAAAGGACGATCTGCCTTCCGACCCTATCGACTTCACCGCTTTGGTGCGGCGTGCGGCACTGGACGCAGCCGGACCTGAACGAACGGCGCGCCTGGCCATAGAGACAGAAACGGATTTCACTGTTTGCGGCGATGTCCAGCAACTCGAACAATTGGTGCGGAACCTCGTCGATAATGCGCTGAAATACGGTGGCGAGGATACGCCGGTTTCGATCCATCTGCAGCCGCAGGGTTCCAAACGCGTGCGCCTGACCGTTGCCGATCAGGGGGAAGGCATTGCACCGGAACACATCCCGCATCTCACGCGCCGGTTCTATCGCACCGATCCGGGCCGCAGCCGCGCTTCGGGAGGGACCGGCCTGGGGCTGGCGATCGTCAAACATATCGTGGAACGCCATCGCGGAAGGCTCGACATAGAGAGCACTCTGGGCGAAGGGACACGGGTTGCGGTGCTGCTGCCGATCGAAAACGAAGCCGAAGATGAAGCGTGAGCCACGCGGTATCAAAGGCTTGCTCGGTCAGGGCTCCGATGAAGTCACGCGGTTGTCGCAATCCTGTAACACAATTTCGCTCTTGGACCGGCACGATACTCCCTGAAGGAACTCGAATCATGATCAAGAGCAGCCGCCTGGCGTTTGCCGCCCTTTCCGTTCTCGCCCTTTCCGCCTGCGGTGATGCCGCAGGGGGCGGCGGATCGCGCGAATCGATCCGTGCGGTCGGTTCGTCCACCGTCTTCCCCTTCGCCAAGCTGGTTTCGGAAAGCTTCGTGCGTTCCAACCCGGAATACCCCTCGCCCATCATCGAGGCGACCGGCAGCGGCGGCGGCATCCAGCTGTTCTGCAGCGGCGTCGGCGCGGACAAGCCGGACATGGCCAACGCTTCGCGCCGCATGAAAGCGAGCGAGTTCGAGACCTGCCAGCAGAACGGCGTGACCGAGATCACCGAATTGCAGGTCGGCCTGGATGGGATCGCCTTCGCTTCGGCGCAGGGCGGGATCACCATGAACCTGACGCCCAAGATCGTGTACGAGGCGCTCGCCGCGAACCCCTATGGCGAAGAGCAGACCAATCGCACGTGGTCCGATGTCGATCCCTCGCTCCCGAACGAGCCGATCCTGGTCTACGGTCCGCCCTCCACTTCCGGCACGCGCGACGCGCTGGCCGAGCTGGTGCTCGAAGTCGGCTGTGACACCAATCCGGAAATGGAAGCGCTCAAGGACAGCGACGAGGACCAGCATGCCCGCATCTGCACCGAAGTGCGTTCGGACGGCGCCTACGGCTACAGCTATCTGGAAGAAAACGCGGACAAGGTGCAGGGCCTGTCGATGAACGGGGTCGAACCGACCTACGAAAACATCTCCAGCTTCGCCTATCCCGGTGCCCGTCCGCTCTATGTCTATGTCAAGAACGCCCATCTCGATGCCATTCCGGGCCTGCGCGCCTATCTGGCCGAATGGGGCAAAATGTGGTCGCGTGGCGGACCGCTTGCCGATATCGGGCTGGTCGCTTCGCCGGATGACGTGATGGCGCGCAACACGCAGGCGCTGACGCAATTCCCGACCCTGACCGCCGCAGACTTCCAGTAAGTCCTCGGCGGACCTTCCTCGAAAGACTAGAAACGCGCGCTCGTGTCTCCTTCCATCCTGCTTCTCCTTGCCCTGGCTTTGGGGCTGGCCGGTTGGCTGGCGGCACGGGCGCGTGCTTGGACCTTCAAGCGTGCGCAGCCCGGCGTCAGGCTGGCTGCGCTGCCCAGCTATCACGGCTGGTACGTGGCGCTCTGGATCGTCATTCCGGCGGTTCTGTTCGCGCTGGTCTGGTCAATTCTGTCGCCCAATCTGGTTTTGCAATCGGTGCTGGCCAGCCCGGCGGCGGCAGACCTGCCTACCTTCGGCCTGCAACGCCAGACCATGCTCGCCGAAGCCCGCAACGTCGCGCTCGGCAATTCGCCTGCCGTGTTCAATCCGGCGGCCGCCGACCTCGTCGAGCCGTTCCGCAGCGCGCTGAATTTCTATAGCTGGATCGGCCTTGCCGCGACGCTGGTGATCGCGTTCCTTGGCGGAGCCTGGTCGTTCCTGCGGCTGAGACCCGACTTTACTGCCCGCACGCGGGTGGAAAAGATGGTCATGACCATCCTGCTGCTCGCGTCGCTGGTCGCGATCCTGACCACGATCGGCATCGTCGCCAGCCTGGTATTCGAGACCGTCCGTTTCTTCGGCATGGTCTCGCCGATCGATTTCCTGTTCGGGACGCAGTGGAATCCCGATCCGATGAGCAATCCCCTGAACCCGCAGGGCGATCGCTATGGCGCGATCCCGCTGTTCTGGGGCACGATCTTCATCGGCGCGATCATCGCCATGATCGTGGCCATTCCCCTTGGGCTGATGAGCGCGATCTACCTGACCCAATACGCCGATCCGCGCGTGCGTGCGTGGGTGAAACCCGCTCTGGAAGTGCTCGCCGGTGTGCCCACCGTGGTCTACGGTTATTTCGCCGCCCTCACCATTGCGCCGGGCATCCGCGATATCGCGGTGTCGCTGGGCGTCAGCAATGCATCGAGCGAAAGCGCGCTGGCGGCGGGCCTCGTGATGGGTGTGATGATCATCCCCTTCGTTTCTTCGATGGCGGATGACAGCATCGCCGCCGTTCCCGGAGCGATGCGCGACGGCAGCCTCGCCATGGGCGCCACCAGCAGCGAGACGATCCGCAAGGTCATGATCCCCGCCGCCCTGCCCGGCATCGTGGCGGGCGTGATGCTGGCGGTGAGCCGCGCAATCGGCGAGACGATGATCGTCGTCATGGCCGCCTCCACCGCCGCCAATCTAAGCGCCAATCCGCTCGATTCCATGACCACGGTGACGGTCCAGATCGTCGCCATGCTGACCGGCGAAGGCAGTTTCGACCATCCGGCGACCTTGAGCGCCTTTGCGCTCGGTTTCGTCCTTTTCCTCGTGACGCTGGGGCTCAATTTTATCGCCCTGCGCGTCGTAAAGCGGTTCCGCGAAGCGTATGAGTGATCCCGTGACCACCACCACGAGCGCAGACGACGCCCCGCTCCGCGCGCCGACCCGCACGGCTGCGTTCGAAGCGCGCCTGAAGAAACGGTATGCCGCAGAACAGCGTTTCAAGATGCTGGGCCTGTCGGCGATCGTCTTCTCGGTCGCCGTGCTGGTCTTCCTTCTGGCGACCATGACCATCAACGGCATCGGCGGCTTCCAGCGCGTCGAAATGCCGGTCACGATCGACTTCACCGAGGCCGGGATCAGCGGCGATGCGAACACGCTCGCCGGCAATGAAGGCCTCCGCACTCTGGAGGCGCAAGGGCTGCCCGCAACCGTCCAGTATTTCGCCGCCGAGACCTTGGGCGATCAGGGCGCGGCCCAGATCGGCACTTTCGCATGGCGCGACGTGGCCGAAGCGATCCAGGCCGATCCTTCGATCCTGCGGACCACCACGACTTTCGATCTCGCCGCCAGCCCGGACCTTTCCGCCGGTTACGAAGGCGAAGGATCGCCCGAAATGCAGGCCCTGGCACGCTCGCTTTCCGAACGCGGCCTGCTGGAAAAGAATTTCGACGCCGGTTTCTTCAGCCGCTCCGACGCGACCAATCCGCAGGAAGTCGGTATCTGGGGCGCGCTCAAGGGCTCGCTGCTGACCATGGCGGTGACTTTGATCCTGGCCTTCCCGATCGGGGTTCTCGCAGCGCTCTATCTCGAAGAATACGCGCCCAAGAACCGCTGGACCGACGTGATCGAAGTCTCGATCAACAATCTCGCCGCCGTGCCCTCGATCATCTTCGGCCTGCTCGGCCTTGCCGTGTTCCTGTGGATCTTCCCGAATTTGCGCTCCGCGCCTCTGATCGGCGGCATGACGCTGGCGCTGATGACCATGCCGGTGATCGTGATCGCCGGGCGCAATGCCATCAAATCGGTCCCGCCCTCGATCCGCGACGGGGCACTGGCGGTCGGCGCCTCGCCCGTCCAGGTCGTGTTCCACCACGTCCTCCCGCTCGCCCTTCCCGGCATCCTCACCGGAACCATCATCGGCATGGCCCGCGCGCTGGGCGAAACCGCGCCGCTGCTGATGATCGGCATGCGCGCCTTCGTCGCCACGCCGCCCGACGGGCTGACATCGCCCGCCACCGTCCTGCCGGTCCAGATCTTCCTGTGGTCGGACGAGATCGATCGCGGTTTCGTGGAACGGACCAGCGCGGCGATCATCGTCCTCTTGCTGTTCCTCCTCGTGATGAACGGCCTTGCCATCTATCTGCGCAACAAATTCGAGAAACGCTGGTGACTGTAGTTCACGATAATCTGGAAGCCACCGAAGCCAAAATGCGCGCGCATGACGTGAACGTGTTCTACGGCTCGAAACAGGCGATCGATTCGGTTTCGATCGATATTCCGCAGAAATACGTCACGGCCTTCATCGGCCCGTCGGGCTGCGGCAAATCGACCTTCCTGCGCTGCCTGAACCGGATGAACGACACCATCCCCGCTGCGCGCGTGGAGGGCGACATCACGCTGGACGGCGAGAACATCTACAATCCCAAGCTCGACGTCGTGCAATTGCGCGCACGGGTCGGGATGGTCTTCCAAAAGCCCAATCCCTTCCCGAAATCGATCTACGAAAACATCGCCTACGGCCCCAAGATCCACGGCTTTGCGGAAGGCAAGGATGAGCTCGACGCCATCGTCGAAAAATCGCTTCGCCGCGCCGGCCTGTGGGAAGAGGTGAAGGATCGCCTGACCGACAGCGGCACCGCGCTTTCGGGCGGCCAGCAGCAGCGCCTGTGCATCGCGCGCGCCATCGCAGTCGATCCCGAAGTGATCCTGATGGACGAGCCGTGTTCCGCGCTCGACCCGATCGCGACCGCCAAGATCGAAGAGCTGATCGCCGACCTTTCGGGACGCTACGCGATCGTCATCGTCACGCACTCCATGCAGCAGGCCGCCCGCGTCAGCCAGCGCACTGCCTTCTTCCACTTGGGAAAGATGGTGGAGTATGGTCGTACTTCTGACATATTCACCAATCCGCTCGAACAGCGGACCCAGGATTACATAACCGGCCGTTACGGCTGAGGACGAATTTATGCAGGAACACACTGTAAAGGCCTTCGACGAGGACATCACCCGCCTGCGCGGCCTGATCGCCGAAATGGGCGGGCTCGCCGAAGTCGCCATCCAGCGCTCGCTCGAAGCCTTGGTCAAGGGCGACGACACGCTCGCCAAGCAGGTCATCAAGGGCGACAAGCGCATCGACGCGCTCGAAAGCGAGATCGACAAGCTGGCGATCCGCGTGATCGCGCTGCGCGCGCCGATGGCGGACGATCTGCGCGAAGTCATCGCCGCGCTCAAGATCGCGGGCGTGGTCGAGCGGATCGGCGATTATTCCAAGAACATCGCCAAGGCGAGCCGCGAAATCGAGGCGGAGAATCGCAAGAAGTTCGAACCGCTGACGCTGCTCCCCGCCATGGCCGAAGTCGCCGCCGAAATGGTCCATGACGTTCTGACCGCCTATGCGGCGCGCGATGCGGAGCTGGCCAAGGAGGTCATCGAGACCGACGCCAAGGTCGACGCCTTCTACAATTCGATTTTCCGCAATCTGGTCAGCCACATGGTCGAAAATCCGGCGACGATCAGCAACGCCGCCCAATTGCTGTTCGTGGCGCGTAATCTCGAACGGATCGGCGATCATGCGACCAATGTCGCGGAAATGGTCCACTTCGCCGCCACCGGATTCTACTATCACGACGACGACAGCCAGGACGAAGACAATCGCAGTGCTGAAAATGCGGATGGCGGAGATCGTTGACACATTCCTGTAGTGTGGGCGTCATATCAGAATGACGAACGCACAAACTACGGGACGGTCAGGCGACGTGAACAAAGCGAAACTGCTGCTTGTCGAAGACGATCCGGCGCTGCTGGAACTGCTCGAATATCGTTTCAGCAATGAAGGATATTCGGTCCGCGCCACTGCCGATGGGGACGAGGCGCTGATCCTCGCCGCGGAGGACACGCCGGATCTCGTCATTCTCGACTGGATGATCGAAGGCACCAGCGGGATCGAGGTCTGCCGCCGCCTGCGTCGCGACAAGTCGACCGCCCACGTCCCCATCATCATGTTGACCGCGCGCGAGGCGGAGGACGATCGCATTCGCGGGCTCGACACCGGGGCGGACGATTATCTGACCAAACCCTTCAGCCCGCGCGAATTGCTGGCGCGGGTCGGCGCGGTCATGCGCCGTATCCGCCCGGCTCTGGCAGGCGAAACGATCGAGGTGGGCGACATCGTGCTCGATCCCGTCGCGCACAAGATCGTGCGCCGGGGCGAGGTGCTGAAGCTGGGGCCCACCGAATATCGCCTGCTCAAATTCTTCATGGAAAGCCCTGGCCGCGTGTTTAGCCGCAGCCAGCTGCTCGACGGCGTCTGGGGCACGAGCAGCGATATCGAGCTGCGCACGGTTGACGTCCACATCCGCCGTCTGCGCAAGGCGATCGAAATGCCGGGTACGAAAGACCCGATCCGCACCGTGCGCTCGGCCGGCTATTCGCTGGAAGGGTGACGCGCTTTTGCGTTTCGGCGAACGGCGCTAGGCTGTCGTCATGCGCAGGTTCTTGTCTTCCCGCTCCATCGTGACCTTGTTCGCACTCGTCGCGGCATTCGGCGCGGGTATGGCAGTGACCTCTCTTGGCGATAGTGGCGATACGGCGCCCGCATCAACTGCTTCGATCCCCGAGAGCGACAGGCGAGAGGTTTATTCGCCGAGCCTGCGTTCGGATCCCTATTATCTGGGCGAACAGAAGCGCAATGTCGAATTGCTCGAGCGGCACTGCGCCAATAGCGGAGACATGTGCGCCGAAGCGCGCGCCGCCCGCCTGGCTTACGAAAAACTGCGCGAAGAAAGCTAGCGGCAGACGCCCGACCAGCGCGGGCTCATGTCGAGATGGAAATGATCGGCGTGGGCGGCGTTGTAATCCGGGCTCAAGGTCGTTGCAAAGGCCTTGCAGGCCCCGTCCCGCGCGCGGCGCAGGAAACGCGCTTTGTCGTTCTCGCCCTCCCAATCGCCGAGCAGGCTGATCCGCGTGCCGTCTTCCAGCACGAAAGCGGCGATATCGATCGCGTTTCCAGTCGCATGCTCGCTCCACGCGCCGCTGTCTCGGCCATAGAGGCGTCGGCAGGAATAGGCACCAAGGTGCTCTATTCTTTGCAAATCGCTAGCGAAGATGTCTCTGGCGGCAGGCTCCAGGGTGTCGGTGCGCCAGATCTCCAGCGCGATCCCCACCGGGCACGTCGTAGGCGGACTAGCGGGCGAGAGCGGATAGGCGTCGAGCCGGGTCCGATCGGGCCGCGCGCAATTGCCCTCCCCCTGCGCATCGAGTGCGGTGAACGCCACGTCGGACCGCTCCAGCACTGCGCGGCAGGCGGTCACATCGTCGCGAAGGGCCTGCAATTTCGCCATCGTCGCCCAGCCCGGCGGATCGCGCAGATCGAGGGGCGCCCACGGATCGTGTTCGGGATGCTCCGCCAGCCAGGCTCGCCCGCCGATCAGAGCGGCCAGCACCAGCAACAGGCCGATTACGCGGCGATCGCCGGCGAAACGGCCGATCCGGGTGGAGATGGATGTGCTTTTTCCCGCCATCGTCAATGAAAGTCGCGGGATTTGGGAATGATCCTGACATTGCGCGGATGCCCGCCCGATTGCGGCCCGTGGAATCCGCATTCGCGATTGCCGGCGGGCGGTTCCTCCCACGGTTCGACGGGCTGGTAGGGATCGTCGGCGCCTTCGCGAAGGTCGTCGCGCGGGTTGGATTTTGCCGAGAACGAGGACGGCAGCGGATTGCTGACATGATCGGCGCGCGCGACGGGGGCGTTCAGCATGTCGTCGGACAGCTTGTGCAGCTCGTCCGTGGAGTCGCTCATATGGTGCGCGATCACGTGGATCACCTCGTCGTCATATTCGACGCGGCCCCGCACCTCCATCAGCCGCGCGCCCATCACCACACGCCGCTGCTTCTCCTTCAAGTCGGGCCAGACGACCAGATTGATGACGCCCGTCTCGTCCTCCAGCGTGATGAAGCACACCCCCTTCGCGCTACCCGGCCGCTGGCGGATCAGGACCACGCCTGCGACATGGACCATGGAGCGAAACTTGCGGGCGCGCAGGTCGCAGGCGCGTACGAAGCCCCGCTCGGCGAGGCCGGCGCGCAGGAAGGCCATCGGATGCGCCTTCAGGCTCAATCGCGTGGTCTGGTAATCGGCGACGACCTCTTCGCTCAGCGGCATCACGGGAAGCGCGGTGCGCCGCGTCTCCGCCCCCTCGTCGCGCGCGGCGGCATGGGCGAACAGCGGCAGATCGGGCGCGCCGATCAGGCTGCGCGCGTCCCACAATGCCTGACGCCGCGACAGCCCCAGCGACCCGAAACAGTCCGCGGATGCGAGCCGCTCGATATAAGCAGGCCCGATCTTCGCCCGGTCGCGCAATTCGGCAACATCGCGATAGGGGCCGTTCTCGACCCGCTCGGCCACGATCCGCGCCGCCATCGCCTCGGGCAGGCCGTCGATCTGGCGCAGGCCCAGGCGCAGGGCGATATGGCGGTCCGCCCTCCCCATTACCTCGTCATCAGCCGTGTCCGACTTCGCGACACTCAATTCCCGCTCTCGCTGGGATGCCGTGTCTTCCAAAGTGCAGTCCCAGTCCGACAGATTCACATCTGCCGCCAACACGCGCACGCCATGCTCCGCCGCATCGCGCACGATCTGGGCCGGCGCATAGAAGCCCATCGGCTGCGAATTGAGCAGCGCGCATCCGAAGGCGGCCGGAAAATGGCATTTCAGCCAGCTGCTGACATAGACGAGATGCGCGAAGCTGGCCGCGTGGCTTTCCGGAAAACCGTATTCGCCGAAGCCCCTGATCTGGTTGAAGCAGCGCTGGGCGAATTCGCGATCGTAGCCGCGCTTCACCATACGCTCCACCATCATGTCCTGCAATTCGTCCACCATGCCCCGGCTGCGGAAGGTCGCCATCGCCTTGCGCAAACGGTTGGCCTCGAGGCTCGAAAATTTCGCCGCGTCGAGCGCGATCTTCATCGCCTGTTCCTGAAAGATCGGGACGCCGAGTGTGCGTTCGAGAATGCTGGACAATTCGTCGGGCGGGCCGTGTTCGGGGCTCGGCGCGGGGATGACGACCTGTTCCGCCCCCCGGCGGCGCTTCAGATAAGGATGGACCATGTCCCCCTGGATCGGGCCGGGCCGCACGATCGCGACCTGGATCACGAGATCGTAGAATTCGCGCGGGCGCAGGCGCGGCAGCATGTTCATCTGCGCGCGGCTCTCCACCTGGAACACGCCGAGCGAATCCCCCTTGCGCAGCATGGCGTAAGTCTCGGGATCCTCGCGCGGGACGCTGGCCAGATCGAGACATCTTTCGTGATGGTTTTCAAGCAGATCGAGGCACTTCCTGATACAGGTCAGCATCCCCAGCGCCAGCACGTCCACCTTGAGGATACCGAGCGCTTCGATATCGTCCTTATCCCATTCGATGAAGCTGCGCTCGGGCATGGCGCCATTGCCGATCGGCACCGTCTCGGTCAGCGCGTTGTCGGTCAGAATGAAGCCCCCGACATGCTGCGACAAATGGCGTGGCATGCCAATCATCTGCTCGGTCAGTTTAAGAACCCGCTTCAAGTGAGGGTCAGTCACGTCCATGCCGGTTTCCTGGGCGTGGCGTTCGCTGATCTCCTTGCCCCATCCGCCCCAGACGGTCTTCGCGAGCGCGGCGGTGACATCCTCGGTCAGGCCCATCGCCTTGCCGACCTCGCGGATCGCCATGCGCGGGCGGAAATGGATCACCGTGGCGCACAATCCGGCGCGGTGGCGGCCGTACCGCCTGTAAAGGTACTGGATCACCTCTTCGCGGCGCTCGTGCTCGAAATCGACATCGATATCGGGCGGCTCCTTGCGCTCTTCGGAAATGAAGCGGTCGAACAGCAACTGGTGCTTGGCGGGATCGACATTGGTGATGCCGAGGCAATAGCAGACCGCCGAATTGGCCGCGCTGCCCCGCCCCTGACACAGGATCGGCGGATCGACCCCGTAGCGCGCGAAATCGACGATATCCTTGATGGTGAGGAAATAGCGCGCGAGGTCGAGCTTGGCGATCAGCGCCAATTCGCGCTCCAGCGTCTCCGCGATATGGTCAGGCACACCGGATGGATAGCGATCTTCCGCCCCCCACCAGGTCTCGCTTTCGAGAAATTCCTGTGGCGTCATGCCGTCAGGGTAGATTTCCTCGGGATACTCGTAGCTTAGATCGTCCAGCGAGAACTCGCATGAATCCGCCACTGCGCGCGTGGCCGCAATTGCATGGGGCCAGCGTTCGAACAGGCGGAGCATGGTTTCGGGCGATTTGAGATAGCGTTCGGCATTCCCGTGCAGCAGATGACCGGCGGCGGCGACGGTGGTCTTGTGCCGGATCGCCGTCATCACGTCTTGCAGCGGGCGTCTGTCGGGCGTGGCGTAATGCACATCGTTGGTCGCCAGGATGGACAGGCCATTCGCCTTTGCCAGCGCGTCGAGCCTTTCGATCCGTACGACATCGTCGCCGGAGTGGAGATAGCTGGCGGCGATATGACGCAGGGTCGGGAGACGGTCTGCGATGTGACCGACAAGCTGTTCGAAAGGCTTGGTTATATTGCGAAACGGTGGCGAGGTCTCACCGAGTATTCCCGACCGAAACGGAACCACATTGTTCGGTACTGCGATGGTGAAACGCTCGTCCAGATCGCGCGGCGGTATGAGGACGAGGTGGACGTCCTCGCTGTGATCGGCGAGCATGGCCAGGCTGATCTCGCAGGCCCCCTTCGCCTGCCATTCGCCATCCAGCGTCGCCATCCGGCCTGCGCTGATCAAGCGGCACACCCGCCCATAGGCAGCGCGGTTTTCGGGGTAGGCGAGGAAGGCCAAGCCTTCGACCGTTTCTATCCTGCAACCGATAACCGGCTTTAATTTCAGCGTTTTCGCTTCGGTATGGATACGCACCACGCCAGCCATCGTATTGGCATCGGCGATCCCGATCGCATCGTAGCCAAGCTCCCAGGCCCGCTTGACGATATCCACCGCATCCGACGCGCCGCGAAGGAAGCTAAAGCAGCTCACCAGCCCAAGCTCCACGAAAGGCGCGCGTGGCGGCGCATCGACAGAATCGGGGCCGAGCTCGATCCTGCGCCGGGGTATTTGGAGATCGTTTTCGGGCATGTGCCTGCCCGGCCGTCATTCCCGCGAAGGCGGGAATCCAGCTGCAAGCTCGGCGGCTCCGCTCTGGACCCCCGCCTTCGCGGGGATGACGAAGACATGCATGTCGATCACCCGCTCAGCTCCTCCAACCGCTCCTTCACCGCGACTAGATCGGCGTCGAACAGGCGCGCCTGTTCCTCACGCGCCGGGCCTTCGAGGCGCAGCAGATAAGAGGGGTGCGCGGTGATCCACAGCTCGCACCCCTCTTCCAGCGCGATCGGCGCGCCGCGTGCCTTGGAAATGCTGACCGTCTTGCCGAGCATTCCGCGCGCCGCGCTGGCACCCATGGCGAGCACGAGTTTCGGTTGCACGATCGCGCGCTCGCTTTCGATCCACCAGCGGCAGGTATCGATCTCCTTCGCAGCCGGAGACTGATGGAGCCGCCGCTTGCCGCGCTGAACGTATTTGAAATGCTTGACCGTGTTGGTGACGTAGCTCGCCTTTCGGTCGATCCCCGCTTTCTCAAGATGGACGTCGAGCAATTGCCCTGCAGGCCCGACGAAGGGCCGCCCGGCCTGATCTTCCTGATCGCCCGGCTGTTCGCCGACTATCATGAGAGCGGCATCCTGCGGTCCCTCGCCCATCACCGCCTGGTTTTCGAGCGCACCGATCGGACATTTTCGGCATGCGTGGATCGCCTTGTCGATCGCTGCCAGCGTCTCGGGCCGTTCTTCGAATTCCAGAGCTCCGGCATCGACCATCGCGCTCTCCCGCTTCTGCGCGCCCGCCACCAGCTCGGGAATGAGCGCGGCTTCGGGCATGTTCTTCCAATATTTGCGGGGCATTTCCTTGAGCATGGCCCCGACCTTCAAACGCGCGGGGTTGAAGATGGATGCGTAATAGGTGCGCCACAAATCCTCCATCGGATCGCCGCCCGGCGCGTCGACGCGTTCGGCGGGCGGGCCTTCGCGCATGGTCTCGCCGTCCCAGTGGAGGCTGCCCTGCGGCGTCAGGATGGACCAGCGCATATTGGCGAAACGACGCATGAAGAAGCCCGCATTGGCGCGCAGGATATGATGCTCGGGCTCGAACCAGGCGACGTAGTGCTCGCCATCCGTTTCCTCGTTCTCCACCAGGCGGAAGCGGACGAAGGCGTGCATCTTGTGGCTGTCGCGCCGGACATTCTTGTCGAGCTCTTCGATCCGGCGCACATCGGGATCGGCCTTGTCCTCCATCATGCGCGGGTTCGCCTGAAGCCGCCACAGCAGGCGATAGAGCAAGGCGAAGCGTTCGGGATCGGAATGGAGCGCGGCGTTCTTCGCAAGGGGTACGAAGCGGCGATTGGCACGCACCGCAGGCGCATCGCCGGGCGGTACGGGCGCGCGCCTCTCGCCATGCGCGAACAGATCGCCACTACTTCCCGGTTCGATCCAGGCGATCCGATCGGGCGGCACGTCGCACTGGATCAGCGACCGCGCCCGCTCGCGCCAGAATTCGAAATCGTCCGGCTCGGGCAGCTCGACCACGTAATATGTGCCGAGCTTCATGGACTGGAGCGATCGCGCCTCTCTCATGCCGCGAACAGTTCGAGCTGCTCGGTCTTGGGAGCGAGCATGGTCCTGAGGTCGGCGCGGTCGGTCAGCAGAGTAGGACGCCAATCCACCGTACAGATGAACGGACGCACCTTAGTGATCGACTGGGTGAGCCGCGCCACATCGTCCAGGCGCAGGGTGCGGTGGCGGCGGCTGGCGAGGATTTTGTGGACCGCCTTCACCCCCAGCCCCGGCACGCGCAAAAGCTGTTCCTTGGTCGCACGATTGACATCGACCGGGAAACTGTCGCGGAATTTCAATGCCCAGGCGAGCTTGGGATCGATATCGAGCGGCAAATTCCCGTCCGCCTCGGTCGCCTGCATCACCTCTGTCGGCTTGTAGCCGTAGAATCGCATCAGCCAGTCTGACTGATACAGGCGATGTTCGCGGATCAGTGGCGGACGCTTCAGGGGCAGCACCGCGCTCGCATCGGGGATCGGGCTGAACGCGCTGTAATAAACCCGGCGGAGGCGGAAATTGTCGTAGAGCCTGCTCGCCTTGCCGACGATATCCGCATCGGTCGCGGCATCGGCACCGACGATCATCTGCGTGGACTGACCCGCCGGGGCGAAGCGGGGCGCGTGGCGGAAGCGCTTTCTCGCATCCTTCGCCTCGACGAGGTCGGCCTTCACCTTGCCCATCGAGCCTTCGATCTGGCGAGCGTCCTTGTCGGGCGCCAGGCGCGTGAGACCGCTATCGGTCGGCAGTTCGACATTGGTCGACAGCCGGTCGGCATAGATGCCGGCAAGCGCGATCAGCGCGGGATCGGCGCCCGCGATCGTCTTCAAATGGATATAGCCCTGAAAGCGATGCTCCTCGCGCAGCAGCCGCGCGACCTCGACCAGCTGCTCCATTGTATAGTCTTCGGACCGGATGATCCCCGACGACAGGAACAGCCCCTCGATATAGTTGCGCTTGTAGAAATCGAGTGTCAGCCGCACGGCCTCCTGCGGATCGAAACGCGCGCGCGCGACATTGCTCGACGCCCGGTTGATGCAGAAGCGGCAGTCATAAACGCAGAAATTGGTCAGCAGTATTTTGAGCAGCGAAATGCAACGGCCGTCCGGCGCGTAGCTATGGCATATGCCCATGCCCTCGGTCGATCCGATGCCCTTGGTCGCGGTCGAATCGCGCCGCACCGTTCCCGAGGATGCACAGGAGGCGTCATATTTCGCTGCATCGGCAAGGATCGCGAGCTTTTGCAGAATCGATTTTCCCGCCATGCCACCCGTTTAACACGAGAACATTTAAGGAACAAATCGCCTCGTCGCGTTTCAGGCTTCGCGCCATTTGGCGGGCAGCGCGATCTCGACGCGCAGGCCCTCGGGGTTCCAGTGCCGGGTGATCGTGCCGCCCAGATTGTTGCGGACGCTGCGCTCCATCAGCAGCGTGCCGAAACTGGTGCGGTCGGGCGGGCCGATCGGCGCATCGCCGCCGCTTTCGGTCCAGTCGAGCCGGAACAGGCGCGGCTCGCTGCCTTCGGGGTCCTGGCTCCAGCTTACATCGACCTGTCCGCGCGCGCCGGTCAGAGCGCCATGCTTGACCGCATTGGTCGCCAATTCGTTGAACAGCAGCGCCATCGCTACCAGCGCATTTTCGGGAAGCAGCAGATCGGGACCCGACCAGCGCACGCGCGGAAAAGCCGCTTCGACCTCGCGCATCAGCGCGTGCATCGACCCGGTCATGAAATTTGCGCCGAGCAGGACGTTCTGCGCGCGATTGAGCGCATCGAGCCGACTGCTGATCCGTTCGACATAATCGTCGACATCGCGCGCCGAATTTTTGGTGAGCGAAATGATCGCGCCGACCGTTGCAAACAGGTTGCGCATCCGGTGGTGCAGCTCGCGCATCAACAGCGTCGCATTTTCCTGGCGGCTCTTCTGTTCGGTGATGTCGGCGCTGATCCCGGTCAGAATGGCATCGTCGCGGCGCACATCCCAGTCCCCGCGCGCCGCGATCCAGCGCACACCGCGTTCGGGATGGTCGATGCGGTACTCCATCGAATAGGGCGCGCCGCTGTCG
>LULF01000854.1_pt1 | contig 16375 bp, 17 predicted proteins | sample 728221 | NCBI WGS metagenome assembly LULF01 (sample SAMN03860296, study PRJNA289734) | marine metagenome | biome: seawater column; feature: ocean; material: water; isolation source: Red Sea water column Station 169 - depth 500m | place: Saudi Arabia: Red Sea | collected 2011-10-15 | depth 500 m | reverse complement strand
CACATGGACATATTGTGCAATTTTTGTATGGTGAGGATGGTATAGACGTAGCAAAAAGTGATCATGGAGAGGCATTTAATATTAACAGATTAGTTGAATCCCAATCAATTATTGATTCTGGTAAAAAAGCAACAAAAGAGGAGATAATCAAATTAACTAAAAAATATACCAAGACATTCAATCCAAGACTATCTTCTGCTGTTAACGACGCATTGCATGCTTCTCAGTTAAGCAAAGAAGGCATAGAAAGTGTTTGTAAAAAGGGACTTGAACTATATGATAAATCAAGAGTTGAGCCTGGACAGGCTGTTGGCATTGTTACTGCACAATCTATTGGCGAACCTGGCACTCAAATGACACTTCGAACTTTTCATACTGCTGGTATTGCCGAGAAAAATGTAACTCTTGGTCTACCAAGAATTATTGAATTAGTTGATGCACGTAAAAAACCTGCAACTCCAGCAATGGACATTTATCTTGACAAAAAAATAAAGTCTTCTAGTGAAAGTGCAAAAGAGGTAGCTCGTAATATCTTAGAAACGTCAGTCAGGGATTTGGTTATAGATACAGAAACTGATCATTCTAGTGAAATAATACTTGAACTTGATAATAATATGCTAAGAAGCAGAAACTGTACTGTGGAAGATATACTACTTGCTTTAGAGTCAAATAAAAAATTCACACAAGAATCTGTTAAAGATACTGTCGTCCTAAAACTGGTTGAAGAATCTGATTCTATAACTGTTAACACTCTACTAAATAAGATACTAAAAACTATAGTAAAAGGAGTACCAGAGATAGAGCGAGTTACTATGAAACAGGAAAATGGAGAATGGGTAATCCAAACAACTGGTTCAAATCTATCCAAAGTGCTTGAAGTTAAGGGAATTGACAAGTTTAATGTTAGAACAAATAATATATTTGAAATCGCTACAGCATTGGGAATAGAGGCAGCAAGAAATTCACTGATTAATGAGCTTAAAGCCACCCTTGAAAACCAAGGACTAGAAGTTGATGTACGTTATCTTATGTTAGTGGCCGATCTAATGTGTCACAAGGGTTACTTACAACAAATTGGACGTCATGGAATCGCAGGAACAAAAGACAGTGTTCTTGCTCGTGCCGCTTTTGAGATAACAGTACCTACAATTGCACGTGCTGCAAGAGTAGGTGAAGTTGAAGAATTAAAGGGAATTACTGAAAATGTGATTGTTGGAAGTCAAATACCTATAGGAAGCGGCACCGTAGATATCTATATGAGATCTGCTAGTAAAAAATAACTTTTTTAAATTATGAAACTCTCACTACATTCTTTCAATAAATCTATAAAGGACGCAAAAACAGTTTAGCAATACAAGGCATGACGACAAAACTTTTGGAAAAAGCACTTATAGATGCAATTAAAGAAAAAAAACGCGTTATTGGAGTAAAACAGATTATTGCCTCAATCAAAAATTGTAAATTGATTGTAATTTCTCAGTCCGTTCCCACAAATAAAGTAAAAAATATAGAGGAAAATGCACAGAATGAAAACATACCTATCATCCATTTTGAAGGCTCATCTGTATCTTTAGGAAAACTCTGTGGATTACAATTTAGAGTTTCAGCAATTTCCTTTAATTCGTTAACAAACACAAATGCACAGGCAATTTTAAATGAGTTTGAATCAAAATGATGCCATACAATAAAAAATTCTATGAAAGTTTAAATGAGAAAGCAGAAAAGCGATCCTACTAAGAAGCGTTATGACTCAATCTATCAAATTAACAACAGATGAAATGCGTTTAATGTCACTTTTTCAATCAATTACAAAAGTAACAGCCCGTGATTGTTTGGATGATCAGAAATATGACAGAATAATTTTTGTAGTTAATGAAGGTAAAATGGGTCTCGCCATAGGCAAAAACGGTTCTAATATTAAATCTCTACATAATGTTCTAAAACGAAATGTTGAGTTGGTAGAATTTTTTAGTGATCCAAGTAAATTTTTAAAACATGTATTTAATTCTAAATTCATTAACGAAATAAAATTGACAGAGAAAGCAGATGGTTCATCACAAGCAATAGTTTTAGTTGATGCTAGCAAAAAGGGATTGGTTGTTGGTCGTGAGGGAAGAAATGCTGAAAGGGCTAGATTACTTGCAAAAAGATATTTTGATATTTCAACTGTTCTGATAAATAATAGCGAAATGGCACAATTTGGTGTATAATATAATGGCAAAATCACCCCTTGGTTTATTTGCAGGCAGAATTTTGAAGGCAAAGAAAAAACGACAGCGTTGGTCAATATCACTGTATAAGAGAAGAAAACTTGGTTTAGATAAAAAATCTAATCCGTTAGGTGGTGCACCACAGGCAAGAGGAATTGTTTTAGAAAAAGTAGGCGTGGAAGCAAAACAGCCCAACTCCGCTGTTAGAAAATGTGTTAGGGTTCAATTAATAAAAAATGGAAAAACAGTCACGGCATTTTTACCACGAGACGGTGCAATGAACTTCATCGATGAACATGATGAAGTACATATCGAAGGCATGGGTGCCACTCAGGGTGGCGCCATGGGTGATATTCCCGGAGTACGATATAAGGTATCAAAAGTAAATGATACATCTTTAAAACAACTAGTGATTGGTAAGAAAGAAAAACCAAGGCGATAATTAAATGTCAGCAGGAAAACTTTTGTTATTTAGGAAATGGGATTTATCTGAAATTGAAATTAAAGATCCAGGTCTCAAAAATGCTATTTGTTTGAAAGAAGCTATATTCCCAATGGATTATGGTCGTTCTGCATTAAAGCGTTTCAATAAAGCTGATGTTAACATAGTTGAACGGTTAGTGAATAAAATGATGCATTTTGGTAAAAAAAATGCAAAAAATACTGGTAGAATGGCAGGAAAAAAAATCCATATTTATAATATTGTAAAAACTGCATTTGAAATAATTTACTTACAAACAGGGAAAAACCCAGTAGAAATTTTAGTTCGTGCAATAGAAAACTCTGCACCAAATGAAGATACTACACGTATTGTTTATGGTGGTACTGTATACCATGTCTCAGTTGATGTAGCACCAATAAGGAGAGTTGATCTTGCATTACGGTTTATGGCTGACGGTGTAAAAGAATCCACGTTTTCTAATCCAAAACCAATAGAAGAATATTTAGCTGAACATCTTATTCTATCAGCTAACAACGATCCTGCTAGTCCTTCTGTTAAGAAAAAGAACGAATTAGAGCGTATAGCTCAGGCATCTAGATAATTAAATCAAGTAGCCCGGCCCGGACTCGAACCGAGGTCAAAGGCTCCAGGGGCCCCTATGCTTGCCACTACACTACCGGGCTACGAGTTCATTTGTAAAATGTAAGAATATAATTATTTCATCCTCATTTCGTTAATAGCTGTAGCATAGTCACATTCAGCTTTTACTCTCATATACGGAATAAGTCTATAGTGAATTGAATACGTAGTTTTTTCCTTGATAATTATTCCTTTTTGCAACAATGACACTAAACCTCTTGACATTTCTGAAATTTTCAAATTGTTTTTGGTACAGACTTGATCACGTTTCTTTTGATATTGTTTTAAGCTAAACACTACATCATTCAGTTCTAAGATTAAAGGCCAGATTATTTTTTCCCAGACAGTTCTTCTATGTTGGGTTGCTGCAGCATATTTTCCTTTTTCACTCAACATTAATAACATGATTTGGCACCATTATAATTTATGTCACAAATGGAAATCACAAAATCAATAGAACTTTTAGAAAAAGATTGGGATATAGATCCAATAATCAAAGATTTTCATTTAGGAAAGCGTGATGACGTAACTGAGAATTCTATAAAGGTAAAAGATGTCATATTTCATATTCCTTTTTTAAATAAAATCAAAAAATTCATCCTTTGGAAATCCATGACCTAATAACAATTGGAGCTGGAATGAAATATCAAAAAACATCTGATTTCATAAAAAATGAGACAGTTATGGCTACTTGGGAAGAAACAAGTCCCGGAGGGGGTGTAACTATAATGACTGGTGTTAATTTGAAACGAAAACAAGATGAAACAGAGGCGGATGACGGCACTCACATCAAATGCAGATTTCTAGATGATGAAGGCAGCTGTGGTATTCATCCAACACGTCCAGGAGTTTGCTATCTATACCCTTTTTCAACATGGTTACAAAACGAAAAAGGTGTAGCAAGAGTTCATGCTACTTTTCAGTTTACTGGTGACTGTCCAGGTTTTTACCTTGATGATTCGATGGATTCTATGAATGAAGTTTTACAAGAATATTCTGAAATAATATATGATTATAACTTCAAGTCTAGCGGAACTATGCGAGATGGACTAGGCTCAATAAGTTTGGGCTAGGCTTTAGCAACCTTCATCAAGTCACGCATGTGAATTTCCATTCCAAATCTTTCTTCATTCTTTTTCATATATCGAAATATTGAAAGAAGATCAGGCATCATTCTTAATATACTGAATTTATTATGTAATTTGCTTCTTATAAAATTGAAAACCTTTCCATAAATCTTGAAGTACTCATCAACTTCTTTTTCATATTTTTCATTATTGCCAAGATTTCTTACAAAAATATCCGCGCACATCATACTTGGTATAATTCCCTCGCCTAACAATGGGTATACAGTTCCAATAGATTCACCCACTCCAACAACTTTTCCCTTGTAAAATGGCTTACATAGATTTGGTGTAGCAAGTCTTATGGGTCGACCTACAGTTTTTGTTACTTTGCCACCATATTTCTTAAAGAATTTGTTAGTTTCTTCTACATGTTGTTTGTTATAGTCACCCGCGCCAATATGTGCAAGATTCTTACCCATTGGGAAGTACCAAAAGTACCCTGACATGTGGGGGAATGGTTTTATGTAAAAGTCATCAAACGGCACCCCATTTTCATATTCAATTTTGTACTCATACGTGGGCAGACAGAAATCCTGCTCTAATTTTGGTAAATAAATTCGATGAAATCCTGTACAGTCAACTATAATATCAAATTCTGCTTCTAATTCCTCTAGTTTTTTACTTACTCCAAAATGAACTTCAGCGTCTTTGATAAAATCCTTAATCAAACTCAACTTTTCATATGTACATAATCCGTGCAACCCAATTTCAAATCTTTCTTGGTTATTCATGTCAACATGCATGGTTTTACCATCATGTACAATGTATTTTTCAAAATCAATTCCTGATTTCTTACAAAGATCTACCATAGTAGATTTGATGGATCCCCAAGCACAAATTGAATCATGTTTAATTTCTTCCATTCTTTCAAAACCTACCACTTCATGGTCATTTTTCAATCTAGAAACTAGATAGCTTCCTGCCACACCCATACCCATAACAGCAATTTTCATTCTAGTTCAAGCTAATTTTAACAAAATAAATACTATTTCTATTCGATTAGTATTGCTGGTTTGAAAGGTCTCGCAGTTTTTGCTTTATTTTTAGGATCATATTTTTTCGAGTCTGATTCTGAAAAAACATCCAATTCCACATTATAGTCACTCTTTACAAGAGATGATAGTTCTGAACTAATGATTTCCCTTTCATCAACTTGACCAACATTCATTCTTCCTTTTCTTAGTTCAGCAGGTTCTGATAGAATATCATTGAGTGTCTTTTTTACAAAATCAGGATCTTTTTTGATTGACTCTGTTTCTTTATCTGCGATTAATGATTTTATGATTGTACCTACATTAGTCTGACCATCTAACACATTTTTGAGTATTGAGTTGTATGCTTTAGATTTCCACTGTTCTGCGGTGTAAATTATAATTTTTTTTGGCGAAATTTTAGTCACTTTTAGAATATTGTTAATGTCATCAATAATTGATTTTAACAATGTTTCAGTTTGAATTGATTTTGAATCAATTTCTATTCCAACAGATGAAGGCCATTCTGATTTTGAAGCTAATTCCGAATTGCCTAGTTTTTCCCACATTTCTTCTGCCATGTGCGGGGCAAAAGGTGAGAGCATCAAAACTCTAGATGACAAAATTTTGTGAAGAATTCCAGAAATATTTGTTCTTTGTTTTGATTTTGCTCTTTTGAGATACCACTGCAATTCAGAATCAAAATCATACAAAATATGGTGTAATGCCTCTCTAAACCTAATCTTATCCATTGATTGACTAACATTTGAGGCTAAATTTTGCAACACGCTAAATATCCATTTGTCTTCCGGTTCTAATTCTGGAATTTCTTCGGATTTAATTTTGGCACAGCTTTCATGCATGGATTCAAGTTTGTTTTTAATTCCATTAATTGCTTCAACGTTAAAATCAGCATCCTGTAACAATTCGGCAGAAATTAAAATTGTTAGGCGTATTGGATCAGCGCCATATTTTCTCACTGCCTCCCTCAACGGAATAATATTTCCCATTGACTTTGACATTTTCTTACCTGCCATAAGGACAGAACCATTAACAACAATTTCCTGTGGCCAATTTTCCTCCGGAAAAAGTGCAACGTGATTTAAAACAAAAAATGTTAGATGGTTTGGAACCAAATCTCTACCAGAGTGCCTAGAATCAACTGGGTAAAAATACGAGAATTCGTTTCTGATTTCTTCCAATTTTTCTTTTGTAGTGTTTATTTTATTTGCAATTTCTCCTGAATCTTTTTTTCCGTAAAAAATATAGTCAAAAAATTCGTCAGTTAAATCATTTCCATTAATTTCTTTTTTGTTAACATATTTTGAGATAATATAGAATGCCATGTAAATTACAGAGTCAGCTAGGCTTTCTACCAACCATTCTTTGTCCCAGGGAACTTTTGTACCTAATCCGTGCTGTCTGGCGCAAGCCCTTTCTCTAAGCCAATCAAGAACTTTATCAAACTCGGAGCTGATTTCATTGGGAAGGATATTCATTTTATCAAAACAGGTATGCGCTTTCTTTTTCCAGTCTTTGTTTGAATAATCTAAAAACCATTGATTGCTTAATAATTTCACAACACATTCTGCACCACAACGACATTTTACCGGAGAATTTGTCAATTCTAACAGGATATCAGCACTACCAATTTCTGTAATCCATTCTTTTATCTCATCCTTCGCTTCAGAAATTTTCTTCCCTGCAAATTGCTTTGTGTTGTTAGCTAGAATTCCCTCATAGAATTCTTTTGAGTAGATTTCTTTTGTAGCATCTTCGAGTTTTGGGTCATCTTGGTGTGAGATTCCCATCTTTTCTACAATATCTTTTGCAGGAATATCGCCCAGACCTTCCGTCTTTATCATAGAAATAGGCTCAATATTTTGAATATTGCTCAAAAGATTACCGCCTATCGATTTGTTTTTTCCAGATTTACAATCTACTAGTGCTTGGTAATCAAATGGGGCGTGTGCAGGAACAGACATGACAATTCCCGTTCCGTTGTCACTTTTTACAAAACTAGCTGGTAAAATCACAATTGAATCTGAACTGTGTGGCGCTTTAGCACTTTGACCGACAAAGTCGCTTCCGCTAACATCTTCTATCACTTCGATTTTTTTTTCAAGAAATCCCAGTTTTCGTGCACATTCCGGACTAGTGATCCAAATCTCATCATTTACTTTGATTTTTTGATATGTAACTTGAGGATTTATCCAAATGTTTGTTACTCCAAATAGAGTTTCTGGTCTCAATGTTGCAACGGGAATTTTTACTCCATTCAAATCGAATTTGATAACAATATATTCAGTAAAATCAGGCTCCACGTCTCCAAGTGTGTCATGTTGTGAAACTGGGTTTTGATCCTTCGGGCACCATCCAACAGGATGCGAGCCTTGTACAATGAGATTTTTTTCTTTTAGATTTCTAAATTGCCACTCTATGAATTTTTGATAAGCAGGATCAATTGTAGTAAATTCTCTTCTCCAATCAATTGAATAACCCATCTCAATCATACCAGATTTAATCTCCTCATGAAAATAATCAGCAATCTTTACAGGCTCTGCAAATTCCTTAATCTTATCTTCAGGAACTTTGTATAATGTTTTGAATCCTTCAATTAATTCAGTGTCGTTAGCTTCTACTCTTTTTGCCATACCAAGAATTGGCGTACCAGTGTAGTGAAATCCCATCGGGAATAATACGTTATATCCTTTCATTCTCAAATATCTAGAATGAACATCTGCAATGGTGTATGTTCTGCCGTGGCCTATATGTTGAGGTGAGTTTGGATAAGGATATGCTACAGTGATGAATTTTTTTTCTTTGTCGTTGGAATTAGTTTCATGATCATTGTTCTCAGCCCATTTTTTTTGCCACTTTTTATCAACGGTACTCCAATCTACTTCCATAATTTTATACACCCAAAACCATTGTTTTTGCCTTTTCTATAGCATCATTTTTTTTAGATTTGTCTTTTCCCCCTCCTTGAGCAAACCTTTGGGTTCCTCCTCCAGCTCCTCCAAGTACTTCAGACACAGCTTTTGCAATATCTCCTGCTTTTTTGTCCTTTCCAACTTGTTCACCTGAATAAATTATTGCTCGAATTCTATCTCCATCCTCAAAAACACCACAATAAACCATCAACGGATCCTTTTCGATTAATCTTTCTCCTAAACTGATATGAAAAAATTCATCGTATTGATCATTCATTGCGGAGCAAAAGTTTGGTTTTCCAGGTTCTGTAATATCAACAACAATTTTATCCACATTATTCGTACCAATTTTACATTCAGTAATATTTTCAACCAAAATTGGCAACCTTTCTCTTAATTCCTGTTTTTGTTCCTGCCTTTTTTCTTTTAGTTTTGCTTTATCCTTTAATTCAGCCGACTCTCTTGCCAAATCAACGTCATGTTGTTTAGTATAGTTTAAAGCTGTATCACCTGAAACAAATTCAATTCTTACAACACCATCTTGAATCCTTTTTGTTCTTGTAATTTTTACTAGTTTAATCTCACCTGTTTTTTTAACGTGTGTTCCACCACATGCTTCTGTATCAAAATCCTCAATTGATACAATTCTAACTGATTTTACAGGAACAATTCCACCTTGATATATTTTAAATCCGTACTTTTGCTCAGCAGTACCTCTATCAAAATTTTCAATAGTTACAGACATGTTTTTGTCAACTACAGAATTGGCAAGATTCTCAATTTTTACAATTTCATCGTCAGTCAAAGCAGAATGGTGGGTGATGTCCAATCTAGCATGGTCCTCTTCTTTAAATGCAGAATGCTGCCAAACCCACGATCCTAAAACACTTCGAGATGATGAATTGAGTATGTGAGTGCTGGTATGATTTTTTGTAATATCATCTCTTCTTTGCGAATCAACAATACATGAAACAGTATCTCCTTCTTTTATGGCGCCTCCCTTTAACTCATGTAATACAATGTTACCATGTTTATTCACGTCAACAACATCGAACCCTCCAATTGTTCCATGGTCCGGCTCTTGTCCACCTCCTCTTGCATAAAATGATGTTCTGTCCATTTTTGTTTCTTTGACTGGTGCAGTTCAGATAATTTGCTATAAAATGTTGATGGAATATCAGAAATTACCTTCATTTCCTTTAGATAATCAGGCGTTACGCCGTCTGACTCGTACAGTCGAATTAAATCATCAACAGTTGGCTTTTGATTTAATTTACTAACAATTTTTTGCATCCTGAATTTTGAATTTTCATATCTATCAGCCTCAATTGTAATTATGGTTTTGACATCTTCACGTGTTTCTTCTAGTTCAGGATATGTATCATTGAGATAGTCAATTTGTGCATCAATCATATCGTTTATGTCAAATTTTAGCGAGAGTCTATCCATTGTAGATATGATTCTTCTAAGCATCATTCGAAGATTGTATCCTCCACCAACATTACTTGGTAATGCTCCGTCTGATATCGCAAAAATTAGAGTTCTGATATGATCAATGATTAGATAAATTCCCTCTAGTGGAGTTATGATTTTGTCTATCTGTTCGTTTGATAGACCGGCTGATTTGATTGCATTTTTTCTTACTTCTGATAAATCATTAAACCGCTCAAAATTTTTCGCAATTTCAGTAAAATATCTAACTAAAAGCTCGGAATTTGTGTCAATTCCTGTCTGTTCTATTAGATTACTGGTAATAGGTCCGAAGCAGCAATCATATGCAGTTGGAGTACCCATTGTGATCCAAGCAAATCTTTCCAGACCTGCACCCATATCAATAATTTGTTGATCTAGAGTTCTGTAATTGGTCAGGTCTCCTTGAAACTCTGTAAACACTGCATTGCCAAGCTCTAATCCTTTTACAAAAAATTCTAAAGAAGAACCAAACGAACCACCACCTTCCCAAACATCTTCTACAAAAACAATTTCTTTTTTATCAACTCCAAATTGTTCTGTAACTAGTCTGTAATCCAAATTAACACACTCATCTTTCCAGTATCCTTGAGAATTTGGTATGCTGTGTTGTCCAATCATACAAAAGCTTGAAAAGTGTCGTCCAGTAACACCAACATTTTCCAAATCTTTGAATCGTAAACAAGTTTGTGGAACTACAAGTGGATTTGCAGGAAACTCAAACACAACTTTACTTCCCATTACTCTCTGAAAGTCAACAATTGATGCAATTGTAAAATACAAGTCATCGCGCCATCTACAAACTACAGGATACCTACTTACAGATGTATGTCCATTTTTTTGAAAAAATGATTCAACTTCCTTCCATGCTTGTGTATAATCAAATCTTTTTTTTGTTGGTGGGTTTCCAATAAACGAATATGTGTCATCTGAATGATCAGGACAATTAACGCGATTCTCATCTATTGTCCAATAGAATCGCTTACATGTTGTACATGATTTACGCATAAATCCTTCATTCTCAAACAATTTTACCTTATAATATCGCTCAGGGTCAGTTGAAAATTTTGAAAGAATTTCTTTTTTATCCATTTGAAATGTTTTCGCCTGACCGATATTATAATTATCGATTACAATAAATTAAATACAATACTCTAAAATCAATCCTATGTTTGGTGGAAGAAAAAAAGGCCTAAAGGAGGGTGATTTTGTTTTTGCCAGACAACCTGATGGAGAATACAACAACATAATTTTCGGGGCGGTTACTGGCGTAGACGGTCAGAAAATTGGAGTAAATGGAATTATCATCAACCCTATTGGGTTAAAGAACAAGATTGAACAGGGTAAAGCGGGGAAACGATCTATTGAAATTTTAAAAAACCCTAATCCTGATAATTGTATTTTAGCACTCGTCTATAGGATTGAGCATGACAATTTTGCGGGCGTCTTAGATTTGGAAGAGCAACAAGTCTTAGAAATTCCAAACAGGGTATATGCTACTTTAAACGGATGGATACAGGAATCCCTATCAGAATTCATTAATAATGTGCTATCATTGCCTCCTGGCTCTGAGAGAGACCAAGCAAAACGTGTACTCAAGCAGCGCATGGATACGTTGTTTGACAAGCAACTGAAAAGGACACTTTATGCAATTTGCAGAAGTCTTAAAATCCTAAATTAAATCCCAACAAGGAATTATAATTCTCCATAGTTTTATATTATCGACCCCAAAAAAAACGGTACTATGGAATATGTCTACGCTGCATTGATGCTTCATAAACTAAAGAAGGAGATTACTGAGGAAAATGTCACCTCAATAATAAAAGCATCTGGTGCAGAATTAAACGAGGCAAAAGTGAAGTCACTTGTAGCATCTTTGGCCGATGTTAATATTGAAGATGCAATAAAGGCTGCTCCAGTTGCAGCAGCCGCCGCTCCAGCAGCAGCAGCACCAGCAGAAGGCGGAGAAGGTAAAAAAGAAGAAAAGAAAGATGAAGCTGCAAGTGGCAAATCTGAAGAACAGGCGATGGAAGGTCTTTCTTCACTATTCGGATAATTTAATTATTTTAGGACTTAGTTCGTGATGGTAGATGAATGGATTTTCCGTTGATATCTCTGACAGCTTCCGTAAATGCTTCTGATAGTGTAGGATGAGCATGAATAACTTCCAGAAATTTTTCAATTTTTAATTGTGACTCAATCGCAATCGTTGCCTCACCAATTAGCTCAGATGCTCTTGTACCAATGATTATTGCACCTACACATATTCCATTTTTTTCAAAAACTTTGAGAAATCCTCTTGTATCTTCTAGGCAATTTGCTTTTGCATTTGCTCTAAGCGGAAATTCTCCTGATTTACCGGAGCAATCTCCAACAAAGGCTACCTCTGGAAAAGTAAATACACAAAATGGGATAACGCTATAATCCATTTCACTATCATGCCCCGTTATATTATGGGCTGCAACTTCACCTTGTTTTGACGCTACATGAGCGAGTTCATACTTTCCTGTTATATCGCCTATCGCATAAATATTTGAAACACTAGTCAGCATTTTTTTATTCACATCAATACCCTTACTGTTAAATTCAATTCCAAGTTTTTTCATTTCATCAGAACTTATGTTCGGTTTTCTGCCCACACAAACAAGAATTTTTTCGACATCTATGTTTTGACCATTCACCAAAATTCCATTATCGGTAATTTTTTCAACCTTTGAATTAGTGAGAACAGTAATTCCATCAATTCGCATATACTTTTCCAACGTTTTTCCAATTTCTCGGGGATTATCTGGCATTAGTGTCTCTTCCATTTCAATCAGCCAAACTTTACAGCCGAGAACATTCAGGATGGATGCAAATTCACAACCACTGTATCCGCCACCAATAACAGCGATAGATTTAGGCAGTTCCTCAATACTCCAGAATGTATCTGTTGAAAGGATTTTTTCTTTAGAATCATAATCAGTTATAGAGACAGGAGTGCTGCCAGTTGCTATTACAACATTCTTTGTTTCTAAGATTTTACTGCCTACTTTGACGTTATTTGACGAAATTATTTCTGCCTCCCCTTCAACTATTTCTACATCATTATCTTTCAATAACAGCTGAATCCCAGATGCCAGTTTGTCAACCGTTGTAAACATTTTAGATTTTAGAATTTTGTAATCTAGATCAATTTTTGAATCTATTCCATATGATTTTGACATTGATGCCTTTCTAACAAAATCTCCAACTGAGTGCAGATATTTTGTAGGAATGCAACCCCTCTGAGTACATGTACCACCAAACCCATTTTTCTCCACTATACAGACTTTTCCGCCAAGTTTTGAGATCTCTATCGCACAGACATATCCACCGGGTCCAGCGCCAATGATTACGGCATCGTACATCATACTAAATCAACAGTTATAGAATATATTTTTGTTAATTATCTTCTAAAATTCCATTCTTTTGAAGAGTATTTTTCGGAATCTAATGTCTGGCGCTGTTTTTCTTCTTCTTCAGTTATATCTTCAAAGCTCAGATCAGCAGAAAATGTCTCACTAGCACTGTCTTTCATAGCATTTGCAACAAGTTCAAATTTCTTACCTATGCCAAAAACTCTTTGTTTTACATCCTCAATCGCTTTATCGCTTATTTTCTCTTTTGGCACTTTCAGTACTGTAAACATCTTTTCAACGTTGACATCCAATAACATAGTTCCATGCTGCAACAAAACACCACGTTTTCTAGTTTGGGCATTTCCACAAACTTTCCTTCCATCTACTGTAATGTCATTTAATGGAGAAAACTTGGCATCATATCCAAGTTTTTTCAAAGTCAAAGTTAGCATTTCACAAACCATTTCATAAGATTGCATTATGCTTTGTGGGTAATTCCTTGAAATGAATGAGTAAGTTAATTCGCTTTCATGAAAAACTGCACCACCACCTGTGATCCTTCTCACACTATCAATTCCCATCTCCTTGCATTTTTCTAGATTTACTTCTTCATTCATGCTTTGGAAATATCCTATTGAAACACATGAAGGCTGCCAACCATAAATTTTCAGGATGGGAACTTCTCCGATACCATTCATCAAAACCTCATCAAGGGCCATATTCCATGAGCCTGGATTATGACCAGTTTCTAAAACCCTAATCTTGGAAAATTTCATACCTACTCGTTTTTCAAGCAACCCAATATTGCGTCTGTCATAGAATTTACGTCAAAGCCAAATGCTTCAGAGTCTTTCAAACTTACTTCCACTTTTTTACTAACTTCGTTCCTCTCTAACTTTGTATCTACAAGATTAGATTCCAGTATTTCTATTGTCTCTTCAGGATGGATAAAGAAGTCACCAGTAATCTTAATCGAATCAATAACATTTTTTTTATCATCATATGACATTGAAATTTTTATTAATTTTTTTGCTTTGAATATATTTGCTAAATTTCTCATTTGAACATTTTTTTATTCTTAACTTCATACTTTAAACTTCGGTAGCCATCTTAGGTTGGGTTCTCTCGCAGCCTTAACCTCGTCCAGCCTTCCTAGTTTTGTTGTATGCGGAGATTTCTTAATAAAATCTGGATCTTTTACCAGTTCAGCACTTATTTTCTTCAAGACGGACGCAAAATTATCAAGTGATTCTTTACTTTCCGTTTCCGTCGGCTCAATCATAAGTGCCTCCTCAACAATTAAGGGAAAATAAATGGTAGGTGGGTGTAATCCATAATCCATTATTCTTTTTGCTATGTTCATGGCACTTTTGGCACCAAGATTTTTTGAGGACAGCACAAATTCATGCGCGCACTTGCGATTGTATGGTTGCTCAAAAACATCGCTCAGTAAACTTTGAAGATAATTTGCATTGAGCAGTGCGTTTTTGGAAACTCTGCTAATATTGGAACCCCATGACATGATGTATGAGTAAGCTCTGAGTAACATTCCAAAGTTTCCGTAAAAAGAATGAACCTTACCTACAGATTTTTTCTTGTCATAATCCATGGAAAACTTTTCATCACTTTCTTTGACTATTCGTGGAACCGGTAGATAATCTGCCAAAAATGATCTAACACATAACGCTCCTCCACCAGGTCCACCACCGCCGTGGGGTGTGCTGAAAGTTTTGTGTAGATTTAGATGAACCATGTCAAAACCTTGCTCTTCTGGTTTGCCAATTCCAAGTAATGCATTCATGTTAGCACCATCACAATACAGCAAAGTTCCATTTGACCTAGCAAGGTCACTTATTTCAGAAAGATTTTCTTCAAACAATCCTAGAGTATTGGGATTAGTTATCATGACTACCGCAACATCAGAATCCAAGACCTCTCGGAACTTATTCAGGGGTATATTGCCACGTGTATCTGACTGAACTGTTACGGTTTGAAACTTACACATGGAACTTGTCGCAGGATTGGTTCCATGAGAGTAATCAGGAATGATTACCTTCTTTCTTTCCTCATTCTTATCCTTGAAGTACTTCTTTGCCATCATAAGCCCAAGCAATTCGCACTGAGACCCGGCAGCCGGCTGTAATGTTATCTCGTCCATCCCTGTTATTTCCTTTAGATACTGCTGTAATTTCCAAATCAATTCTAGCGAGCCTTGGGAAAAAGATGCCGGAACCGTAGGATGTAGTTGGCTAAATCCGTTCAGCCTTGCCAAATTTTCATTAACTTTAGGATTGTACTTCATAGTACAGGAACCAAGTGGATAAATACCAAGATCTATGCCAAAATTTTTCCGTGACAAGTTCGTATAATGTCTGACTAGATCTACTTCATTTACATTGGGTAGTGGAAGGTCACTTCGCATCAGGTGCTTTGGCAGATCTAAACTAGTTGTTTCATCAGGTACATGACCGGTAATATTCTCGTCGTAGTCAAATATCAGCTTCATTTTATCCATTCACCGTTGAAACATAATCTTCAATATCTTGGGCTGAATTGTTTTCAGTGCAGCAAACAAGCAGTTTGTTTTCGCCCAAGTTTATTCCGCCAAGAATATTTTTTTTTAACAGAGATGACAGGATTTCTTCTGACGGCTTTGTAGCCTTTACCACAAATTCATTGTAAAACGGTTTGTCATTTAATGATTCAAAACCAACTTCTTTTAATTTTTCATGCAGAATGTGAGCTTGCTTGTACGAAGCTTTGGCAACATTAATCAGTCCATCCCTTCCCATTGCTGCCAAGTAAATGGTAGCACTTAGAGCAAGTAGTGCTTGGTTTGTAGTGATGTTACTTGTAGCCCTTTCTCTCCTGATGTCCTGTTCCCTTGCTCTGAATGTCAGAACAAACCCCTCATTTCCTCTATCATCAGTGGTTAGTCCAGCAATTCGACCGGGAAGTTTTTTTAATAAATCCTGTCTTACCGCTATAAATCCAAGGTATGGTCCTCCGTAACTGATTGGTATGCCAAGAGATTGTCCTTCCCCAACTACAATGTCAGAACCAAAGTTTGCAGGCGGCTTTAGTATTGCCAATGATGTAAGTTCTGTTATACAAGTTACAAACAACGCACCTGCTTTTTTTGCTTCATCAGCAAGTGTCTGCAGGTCTTCAATATTTCCAAAAAAATCTGGATACTGTGCAAT
>LULF01001149.1_pt1 | contig 16515 bp, 15 predicted proteins | sample 728221 | NCBI WGS metagenome assembly LULF01 (sample SAMN03860296, study PRJNA289734) | marine metagenome | biome: seawater column; feature: ocean; material: water; isolation source: Red Sea water column Station 169 - depth 500m | place: Saudi Arabia: Red Sea | collected 2011-10-15 | depth 500 m | reverse complement strand
GATTTACGCTCACCGAGATCGCCGAACTGCTCGAACTCGACGCGTCGAGCGATCGCGCGCGAGCGCGCGAACTGGCCGATGCGCGCATCGCGGCGATCGAAAAGACGATCGCCGAACTCGATGCGGCGCGGCGCGCGCTCATGGGCCTGTCGCGCCAATGCGCTGCCGCCGACACGCTCCACTGCCCGATCATAGCGGCGTTCGAGCAGGTCTAGCCCGACTGGCCTTGGCGGCGGATGGTGCTGACGGCCGGTCTCACCTCCCAACTGGTGTCAATCGGTCGCAAATGGTTCCAGCATCCCGGCTACAAGCGATGGGATGGTAATTCCGGCTGCGACATCGAGCAGAAGGCTAGCGCGGATCGCAGCCGCAGGTCTCGCCGCTGCCGCGTCCGGAGTTGCGACGGCCGTCCGAAGTGCCTGGGTCAGGCGCCATCGAATCTCCGCGGCTAGGACCGGCATCAGAGCGAACAAATAGGCTTCCACGGGGAAGACCTGACCATAGGGTCAAGCGAGCGATTGCGTCACGTGCACGGCGCCGACCAAGGCTCCGACGAGGGGCAGAAGCGAAAAGCGCCGCTTCTGGATGAAGGTAGGAGCCTTTGGGCGTTCCGGATCAACTTCATCCTGGCGATCTGAACAAATCGGGGAGCCCAATTCCAATGGTTTTACGTCGCCCGAACCATTTTTGAGGGATGAGTCGTTCTGGTGCGTAATCAATGTCAGTAGGGGATGTTGGGTGCTTGAACTCGGAAGCCGTAAGCAGCGGTTTCCGGGCATGCATGTTTTTGTCCTCGACTTCCCCGAAACTCATTTGGGCTGCGCGAAAGGGCAGTTCTTCGAAACAGGGGAAGCATAATGAACAAATTATACTGTTATTCGTCGACGAAGCGCGCAATGCAGCGAAGCTCGATGGCGGCGATTGCGGTGGCGGTCGCGTTTCCCGCGCAGGCTCAGGAAGCCCAGTCGGACGGCCTCGCCGAGATCATCGTAACGGCGGAGAAGCGCGAGGAAAATCTGCAGTCCGTTCCCGTCTCGGTGACAGCGATGACCGGCGAGGCGCTTACGGCAACGGGCATATCAAACGTCGAAGACCTCCAATTTTTTGTGCCGGGCGTGTCGATCACCAACGATTCCATGGCGATCATCAATATTCGTGGAATTGGCACCTCGGCGTTCGGCGTTGCGACCGACCCCAGCACGACAGTCCATTATGACGGCGTCTACATCTCGCGCCCGACCACAAGCTATCAGGATTTGTTCGACGTCGAACGCATCGAGGTGCTGCGCGGACCGCAAGGCGTTCTCTTCGGTCGCAACTCCGCCGGCGGCACACTCAACATCATTTCCAAAATGCCTACGGAGGATTTGACTGGCGCGCTGGGGCTCACCGTCGGAAATTACGAGAAGCGCTCGCTGAGCGGCACGATTTCTGGACCGCTTGGAGCGGGCGTCCGAGGCCGCCTCACCTTGCTTGCCAACCAGCGCGACGGCATCTACCGCGACGTCGTCTCGGGACGGCGATACCAAAACGAAGATAATCTCGCTGGACGACTGACGCTTGCGATTGACGCGAGCGACCGTCTTGAGATCGTGTTGCGGGCGGATGCCAGCCGTGATCGCGAGACCGGCGCGCGGTCTGTTCGGCCCTTTTATCCGCAAGGCTTCGTCGATGCGGGGGCGACGATCCCGGCCAATGACAAAGAGGCCGCACTCGACCGCCTGCCGCGTTACGATGTCGATGCCTGGGGCGTGTCCTCGACCATGAACTGGGACGGCGGCCCGGTCACGCTCCGCTCGATTACGGCGCTGCGCAAGAGCAAGGTCGTCCAGGCGCTCGACGTTGACTCGACTGACCTCTTCCTCCGCGATATCGAATTTTACGAACGTTCCCGCAGTTTCACGCAAGAGTTCCAACTTCTCAACAACGATGCGGACAAGCTGCGCTGGATCGTCGGAGCATTCTATCTGAATGAAAAGGGCAACGACGAAATACGGATCATCGAACCGGGTCGTCGGCTCGCGATCCCGGAAAACAATACGACGAATGCATTCGCGCTCTTCGGACAAGCAAGCTACGAACTCATCGACCGCCTGCGATTGACCGGAGGGCTTCGATACTCATACGAAAAAAAGGATTTCGGATATCGTGTCCTGCTGAACGGAAATCAGGTCGATGCCGGTCAGCCCAAATCATCCTGGACCGCCTGGACTCCGAAAATTGGGATCGATTACGACCTTGCCGATGACGTCATGGCTTATGCGTCGGCAACCCGCGGGTTCAAATCGGGTGGATTCCAGCTGGGAGACGGGCGGCCTTTCCTCCCGGAGTATGTCTGGAGCTACGAAGTCGGCCTGAAGTCGACGCTCCTCGATCGCCGGCTTCGAGCTAATTTTTCCGCCTTCTATTATGATTACACCAATCTTCAGGTGGTCGAGTATAATAATGGCGTTGCCAGTACCACCAACGCCGGCAAGGCGACGATCAAGGGCGTTGAAGCGGAACTGATGGCACGGCCGTTCGATCGCCTGACGCTTACATCCACGATCGCTTATCTCGATGCGCGCTACGATGTCTATTTTGACGACGTCGGCGCAAGCCTCAAGGGCAAGCGGCTGCCGAACGCGCCGAAGTGGAACATCACTTTCGGCGGAGAATATAAGGCCTCCCTGGGCGGCGGAATGCTGACATTACGGACCGATATCTCCTGGCGCGACAGCGTCTTTTTCAAGCCCAGCAACAATCCGCTTTTTTCCGGAAACGCCACGACCCTTATAAATGGGCGTGTCACATGGCAGCCGGCGAGCGAAGCGTGGGAAATTGCGCTTTATGGCCGAAATCTCACCAACGAGCGCTATGTGAGCTATAGTACGATCGGGACGGACGCGACGGGTGTCTCGAACCCTACTCTTCCGCTCTACATCTACGGCGAGCCGCGCCAGTATGGACTGCAGCTGCGCTACTTTTTCTGAGGTTCCTCGTCCTGCGAGGTCCCCCGGCGACTCCCCTACGGTCGTCGGTCCCCCTGGGCGCTTGCGCCCGGGGGGAATACTTCCTCTGAACGCAGGACATGATATGTCCCTGTTCTCACCGGCGCCGTTACTTGAACGGCCCTGCTGATGGCACGATGAGCCGGGCAGTAAGATGGCACGAACAGATACGGGCTAGTCCCATCCTGAACGTCGGTAGCGCGCGCGATTTCGATGCCCGGCTTTCCCTGTGACGCCGCGAGGATGCAAAGACCAACTGCTTTCGGAGGCCTACGCGTCGTCGGCTGCCTCACGGCAATGGATGGGAGATCGCCTTGATCGCCTTCAGGCCCGTACCGAAGCGGGCAATGGCGACCCTGTTCTGTTCGAGCTCGGCGTAGGGCAGGTAGGAAATGTCGAGATCACCGATCCGGCTGAAAGCCGGGCGTCGGAGCTGAGCGCGGACATCGGCTTCTCGCGCATCGGGTGCAACCAGGAAAAGTGGCGTCGACAAATGAAGATTCTCGCTGCTCAGCGCGAGATCAAGCATGCGGACAATTCCGGAATAAATGGATGTCGAATGCTCCACTTCGAATGCCGCCGCGACCGTAGCCGTCGATTGCTCGAGCCATAAGATGTCGATCAGTCTTATGGCATCGCTTCCTTGAGCGGTTGCGATGGCATGCGGCAAGCTATCGAGGCATCGAGACCCGAGCGGCACACCCTCATGAAGGCGCCCCCGGTCATTTGCCGCTACCCAGACGTCATATCCAAGTGCAAGCCCGAGGTCCCGAAGCCAGGATTGGACTTCGCTATGCGTCCGGTCGGTCTCTTTCTGATTTGCAAGCCCCTTATCGAACTTGTCGGACTGTGAGCGCGTTTCATTCAGCAAGGCCATCCAATCGCGCGCATTTTCGCTCGAACCGCTGAGCGGTGGGGCTGGAAACCGTCCCGATCCGATATCGAACAGCAGCCCTCCTATCGCCCCCAAATCGTTGGAAAGAAGATCCCGGTAGCGATCGTTGAGATCCAGAATGCCCGCGCGCATCGCGAGAAAATGCTCCCAACTGCCAAGCTTCACATTCGCACCCGTTAGCGCGTTGTAGCCCTTTACGATTGCCGTATTGAACGGAGGCACAAGAGTGGGATGCAGAAAATAGAGAATGTTGGCCACCGCAGGACCCAACCCCTTGATCTTCTGTCTATCGATTGCGAGGATCCCGGCGACGACCTCCTCGGCGGTGTCGCAACAGGAGCAATGGTGAAGAAGTCTGCCAAAAGCTCGTTGATTGTCGGCGTTCTCGTAGATGTCCGGGATTCGGAGTTTGGGCTTCCACAAGAAAGCATGATCCGCACCTTTGAAAATCTGTCGTTGCTCGGCGATTGAATGAACAATGATCTCCAATGACGAGCCCCGATATGCCGCTCCGAAGGTGCCGGCCTCAATTTCGGCGACGACCTGCGAGATGCCTCTTCTGATCGACCGAAAATTCTTCAGTCGCTCCTCCCACAGGAACCAGCTTTGATAGGTCGAGCCGGAATCGCCGCGCCAGCGCTCGATCAGTTCGCGAACAAGGTCGCGCTTCATGTTTATAGCCCCCGCTTGATCCATTCCGAATTGCTGTTTTCCACCTGCGGCTTGCCGGCCAAGACAGTTCGCTCGATTCGGCCCTTAGCGAAAGGCGAAACCTTCCGTCCCACCGGCAAGGTGGGCGGGAATGGAAGGTCGAAACGAGCCCGTTCACGCCCGGCGCTGCATAATTGTCGACGACCTCAGTGCCCTGCGTGTTCGCCCGCTCCGCTTGGTTTCTGACTCGCGCCTTCCGCCTCTGTCATGCCCTTCATCATCGCGTCATGGTCCATTGGCGCATTCTGCGTAATAGCCTGATATTGTGCCGGCGACAGGCCAGGGAGTTTTCGGACAAACGCGACCATATCCCAGATGAGACGATCATCATGCGTTTTCCCCCAGGCCGGCATGGCGGTCATCTTGATGCCATGCTTGATGATCCAGAATTGCTCCGCAGCCGAACGTTCCGAACCTTTGAACAAGACGGGCGCTTGCGGATACAGCCCTTGACTCATTTCGGTCTTTTCCATCCCGGGCGCGAGATGGCAGCCGCTGCACATCTCGGTATAGAGACCTGCGCCCGACGCGATCCGCGCCGGAGCCGCCAAATCTGCCGGCACCGCGATCGATCCGGATCGCGCTGCGATATTATATAGGCCGAGATAGACGGTGATCGCACCCGCGCCCGCTATCAGGGCCACCGCCAGCAGCGTGAACGTCACGCTCGGCATATGCTTTCGGAAATCGAAAGTTCGAAATCGCTCCATTATCTATCTCCCGCATAACAGGCCTTGAGCTTTGCAGCCGAACGCAATGCGGCGGCTGTTCAACAGATGATACGCACCCCAACAGCTTTGCCCTTGTCACAGACGAGGCAGGCGTTTCCGTACTTGCCGCGACGAGCCATTTCAGGGTGCCCACACCCGCTCGGGCTCATGCGTCCTGCTAGGTGTGGGTTCGGAGAGATCGTGAGGACTAGCCCCTTTTTTGCCCGCTCAGCTGCCACCCGCCGGTCGCACCTTCGGCTTGCGTGAGGAGCTGTGGAGATTGAAGATCTGCCACTTTCCGTTGTCCTGTTTGAGGACACTCGTAGCGACGCCATCCCGTTCGATGGTCTCGCCGCTCGCGAGCACAATCGAGAAGCTGTAGGTCTCGGTTGCGATCGCGATATTTCCTTCGCCGCGAACCGAAATCTTGTAATTGCGGAAGGTGAAGGATTTGAATTCCTTGAGTTCGGGACCCAGGTGATGGTCGCGATAGTGGGCGAAATTCCCTTCAACGCCGCCGGATTCGAATATCTGGGCGTCTGGCGAAAAGAGGGCCTCGACGCCGGTCAGGTCCAGTTTCTCCATCGCCGATTTATACTGCGCGAGCGCTGCCGCCGCGCCCTGAAAATCCGCAGGCTCGGTCGCCTGAGCCGGGACGGCCACCAGCATGGCCAATGCGATTGCTGTAATCGTCAGTCGTCTCATATCATTTCCCCTTGTTGTGCCGACACTTCACGAGTGCCTCCCGTGGTTTCGATCAGATTCTGGCAAAGCGCAGCCGCAAAGAATTGGCAATGACGCTGACGGACGAGAGTGCCATTGCAGCGGCGGCAATGACCGGCGAGAGCAATAGTCCGAAAATCGGATAGAGCACGCCCGCAGCGACGGGAATCCCGGCGACATTATAGGCGAAAGCGAAGAAGAGATTCTGACGGATGTTCGCCATCGTCGCATGGCTGAGATGCCGCGCCCGCACGATGCCCAGAAGGTCGCCGCGCAGTAGCGTCACACCCGCGCTTTCGATGGCGACATCGGTTCCCGAGCCCATCGCGATGCCGACGTCGGCGGCGGCGAGCGCGGGGGCGTCGTTGACCCCGTCGCCGGCCATGGCGACGATCCGGCCCTCTTCGCGCAGCCGCTGCACGACCGCGCTCTTCTGGTCGGGGAGGACATCGGCCTCGACGTCGTCGATGCCGAGGCGCCGCGCGATCGCCTCGGCGGTGACGCGATTGTCGCCGGTGAGCATGATGACCTTGATTCCGGCTTCGCGCAGCGCAGCGAGCGCGTCGCCCGTCGTTTCCTTGACGGGGTCGGCGATGGCGATGACCCCGGCCGCCTTGCCATTGACCGCGATGTAAATCGCCGTCGCGCCGTCTGTGCGAAGGCGGTCGGCTGCCTCGGTGAGCGCGCCCAGATCGACGTCATATTCTTCAAGAAAGCTCGCATTGCCGAGGACTATCGCCTTGTCGTCGACGACCCCGACGATACCCTTGCCGACCGGCTGGTCGACCCCCGATGGCTCGACCAGCGCGAGGCCCCGGTCCTCGGCGGCCTTGACGATCGCGGCCGCCAATGGATGTTCGCTGCTGCGCTCGAGGCTCGCGGCAATCCGGAGCAGATCCTGCTCCTCGAAGCCGCCGGCGACTTCGATGGCGACGACCGAGGGTCTGCCTTCGGTCAGCGTCCCGGTCTTATCGACGACGAGCGTGTCGACCTTCTCCATCCGCTCAAGCGCCTCGGCATTTTTGATCAGCACGCCGGCTTCGGCGCCGCGCCCCACGCCGACCATGATTGACATTGGCGTCGCGAGGCCGAGCGCGCAGGGACAGGCGATGATGAGCACCGAGACGGCGGCGATAAGGCCATAGGCCATGGCGGGCGCGGGCCCCAGAAGCGACCAAACAACGAAAGCGACAATGGCGACGACGATGACGCCGGGCACGAACCAGCCCGAAACGGTATCGGCGAGACGCTGGATCGGCGCCCGGCTGCGCTGCGCGTCGGCGACCATTTGTACGATCCGCGCGAGCATCGTGTCGCGCCCGACCTTCTCGCTGCGCATGAGCAGGCCGCCCGTCTGGTTGATCGTTCCGCCGATCAGCGCCGCGCCGGCCGCCTTGGTCACCGGCATCGATTCGCCCGTGACCATCGATTCGTCGACCGTGCCGCGGCCTTCTACGACGATGCCATCGACGGGGACTTTTTCGCCCGGACGGATGCGCAGCATGTCGCCGACCGCGACTTCCTCGAGCGCTACCTCCTCGTCGCTTCCATCGCTGCGGACGCGCCGGGCGAGCTTCGGTGTCAGGTCAAGGAGCGCGCGGATCGCGCCGCTCGTCGTCTCGCGGGCCCTGAGTTCGAGCACCTGCCCGAGTAGCACCAGCACCGTGATGACCGCGGCGGCCTCGAAATAGACCGCGACCGAGCCATCGGCGGCGCGGAAGGCTGCCGGGAAGATTTGCGGGAGAATCGCCGCGATCATGCTGTAGCCCCAGGCAACGCCCGTCCCCATCGCAATGAGGGTGAACATGTTGAGGCTCTTGTTGCGGATCGAGAGCCAGGCGCGCTCGAAGAAGGGCCAGCCCGCCCATAGAACGACGGGGGTCGCGAGCAGCATCTGGACCCAGTTGTTCGTCTGGCGGCCGACATATTGGTGGAGGCCTGTCAGATGGCCGCCCATTTCGAGCGCAACCACCGGGAGTGCGAGAAGGAGCCCGATCCAGAAGCGCCGCCGCATATCGCGATATTCTTCGCTGGGGCCGCCCGATGCTGTCGGCATGACGGGCTCGAGTGCCATGCCGCAGATCGGGCAGCTTCCGGGGCCGGCGCGCTGGATCTCGGGATGCATCGGGCAGGTCCAGATGGCGCCTTCGGGTGCATCGGCTGCGGCCGGCTCGCGTTTTGCGGCATAAAGATCGGGATCGGCCTCGAATTTGGCGAGGCAGCCTGCGCTGCAGAAATAGTGATGCTTGCCGCTATGCGTCGCGATATGAGGTGTGGTGGCCGGATCGACCATCATGCCGCAGACCGGATCAGTCGTGCTCCCGCTGCCTTTTTCTGCGCCCTGATGATCGTGCATCGCCGCCGCTCCCGTATGTGTCGGATGCCCGCCTCGCGGCGGGGCGGTCCAAACGCCACCGGTCGAGTTCGCCGTTGGCGTCGTTCCTGGCGGTTCCAGAATGGAGCCGCTTCTATCGATACGCAAGAAGAGCGGTTATCCCTTGGATTTTCTTTGCCCCGTGCCGTCAGGTCCCGGGCTTTCGGGCCTCGATGATCCCGATCGCACCGGTTGGCGTGCGGAACGTCTCAAGCTCGCGAACATCGCAAAAGCCTGCCTCTCTCATCAGCACCGGGAGCAATCCATCGGCGTTGGGCTGGGTGTCCTGGACGCCGTCGAGCTGCTGGATCGTGAGGCGGAACAACAACCGCATGAGGCGGCTGCGCTGTTCCCCATAGTCGGCAACATAGAGTTTGCCGCCCGGCGCGAGCACCTGCCGGGCCTCGCGTAGCAGACGTGCCTTTTCCTCAAGCCCGACCTGATGAAGGACGAGGCAGATCGCAATCTTGGCAGGCGGGGGCCAGTCATCGATCGCCGAAGCCGCGAAAAAGCCAACTCGAAACTCCGGCGGTGGAACAATCTGCGCGGTCTTCGTTCGGGCAATTCGCGTCGCTGCCTCGTCGGGGTCGAAACCAAGATAGCGGACGTCCCGGCTATGGCGAGCGATCGCCAGCGCAAGATTTCCCGTACCCGAGCCGATATCGAGAATGACGTCACCCTCGCCGAGCGCCATATGGCGAACGAGACGGTCGCGCCACACGCGCTCGCGCGTTGTCACCGCGACGCCGAAATCATAAAAGGGCGTCAGGAAGTGATATCCTGCCGCTGGCGTGTAGGATCTTGCTACGGGTTTCGGGTCGGGCATGGCCGTCTCCTTTCGACGCTTTGGCTTGCCGCCGGATTGCGGCCGCAATCGCCGGTCTCGACGAGACGCTTAAGGGCAAACAGGCGCGGCAGTGTTGAATGTTTCGCCGGGGCGACGCGGTGCGAGGCGCATCCGGCTCAGGGCACGATTTCGAACGCGAAGGCACTAAGGCCGGCCGAAGGCGTCACGCCTAGCCATTGAGCGCAGCGGCGCGTGAAGTGCGACTGATCGGCGAAGCCTCCCGCCGCCGCGGCGTCGGCAAGACCTCCGCCGCCGACCAGCGTCCGCACGGCGCGTTGAAGCTGGAGCCATTGCAGCAATTTGGCCGGAGGCACGCCGAAGTCGCGGCTGACGATTTCGCGGAGGCGCGAGGGCGAAAGGCAGGCGACGTCGGCCAAGGCGCGCGCGGTCGACAAATCGTCAGGGGCCGCGAGCACTTCGGACAGGCGGGCATCCACCGGACGCGCCTGCGAGCGGTCGAGATAGTCGGACGCCCAGCGCTTCGCGTCCGCGCCGCTTGCGATGTCACCTAGTCCGGCTGTCTCTATCGGCGTCAACAGGACAGGCGCCGATCCGGCGGACAGCCGGGTGCCGGCACGAAAAAGCGGGTCGAGATAAAATGACCGCACGAGGGCGCCCGGCGGCCCGAGGCGGTGCCGGACATGCGACGCTATCGCAATGGCGTGTCCGGCGGGAACTATCAGGTCGGCATCATCGGAAATTTCGAGGTCGCGTTCGATGGCGAGGCTGATCTGGTGCGCCACATGGTTATGGGGACGGCTGCTCCCGATGCGCGCGTCAATGAGCGCCCAGCCGGTCCCGAGCATGATCGAACCCGACCAAGAGGCGGTGCTTGGGGTCAAACCGGATCGGCGGTGACGAAGGGTTCGAGCGTACCGAACCAGGCAACCAGCGCGAGTATGGCGAGCGCGGCCGACGCTTCGATGATGAGGCTTCTGCGCATGGCTGCAATCGCGAGGTCGGGGTCGGCGTCGACATTGTCGGTATCGGTCCCCGGGACGGCGGCCGCGAGCGCCGGGGTCAGCCGCCAGCGGTTCGCCGCCGCGAGCGCCAGCATCAGTCCGAACAGCGCAAGCTTGGCGAGAAGCAATTGTCCATAGGGCGAGCCGAGGGAACGGCCGAGATTCTCGGCGCCGACGATCATCTGGCTGTTGACGAGGCCGGTGGCGGCGATGACGAGGACGCAGATCGTACCGACGCGCGAGAATTGATCGAGGCTCCGCGCCGCAATTTGGAGTCCGCCCGGCCATTCGCGGACACGACGTGGTGAGATCAGGATCAGGAAGGCGCCGATCGCGCCGATCCAGACCGCCGCTGCAATCAGGTGCAAGATGTCGCTGATCCGGTGCACGGTGCCTGCGGCGCCTTCGGTCGCGCCGGCGTGGCCGGACCAGACCAGACTCGGGAGAGAAGCAGTCCGGCGGCGCAGAGCCATCGCTCTGCGCGCCAGATCGAGGCCATCATCGACTGCGGCGCAAGGCGTTCGCTCCGTGTCAGCGCAAAAAGCGGGAACGCAGCAAGGCCGGCGATGAGCATCAGGTCCGCATAAAGTGCGAACCTGATGCCGATCAGAACGGGGTCCCCCACCGTCTTTTACTTTACGGTGAAGCTGAATTCGCTGCCCATGCGGTGGGTATCAGCGCCCGCCGCCGACCATGTGACCTTGTAGGTTCCGGCTGTCAGCGGCCGCTTGAGCATCAGCATCGCCGACTTGCCCTCTTTGCCCATCATCGACGAGTAAGGCACCTTCATCGGGGCATGATTGGCCATGCCGGGCATGCCGGTCATGACCAGCTCGGTCTTGAGGGTCGAGGCGACGATCTTTTCGTTGAACTGAAGATTGACCGACGTGACCTTCGAAACGGTCGAATTGGCGGCGGGCGTCGAGCTGACGAGCTTGGTGTGCGCGCTTGCCGTGGCCGGCATGAGAAGCAGAGCGAAAGCCGCCGCTGCAGAGGGGAGAAGAGACTTGAACATGAACACCTCCAAATGCGTGTCTGTCCTGCTAATACGCAGGATATCGGCATGGCCCTCAAATATTCCGGAATAATATTCTGGTGTGAGGGGTGAGGCGCTTCGGCGCGTATGTACAATGATGGAAAGGTTTGAAGAGACGATCGATGGATAAGGAGCTTCGCATTTTGAACAGGATCGATCTGCCCGCAGCGCTCGATGCGCTCGATGATCGCATCATGGGCGCATTGGCGATCCGCCGGCGCGAAGCGGTAGCGATGCGCCGCCTGATGGCGCTCGCGGCCTTTGTCTCGCTCGGCGGCGGTGTCTTTGCGGGGAGTGCGATTTCCCAGCCGGCGGTCGCGGCAAGCCCCCTGACCCCATTCGGCCCGCCTAGCGCATTGGTGCCTTCCACCTTGCTGGATGTACAGTAGCGATGCCGTCGCGCCGTCTTCTTCTCTTGGGGCTCATTGCCTTCGCCGCGGCGATTGCCGGCGTGTTCATCGGCCGTCTGGTAGCCGATGCGCCCAAAGCCAGCGAAACCGAACTTCATGCGCTTCTCCACGGCCAACTCGACCTGACCCCGGAGCAGGAAAAGAAACTCGAGCGGATCGAAGCCGACTTCGCCGGTCGCCGCCAGGCGCTCGAACTCGAGATGCGCGCCGCCAATGTCCGGCTCGCGCAGGCGATCGAAGCCGAGCATGGCTATGGACCGCGCGTCACCGAGGCGATCGACGAGACGCATGAGGTGATGGGGACATTGCAGAAGGAAACGCTCCAGCATCTCTTCGCGATGCGCGGGGTTCTCAACCCCGATCAAGCGGAAATGTTCGACAAAAGCGTGGTCAAGGCGCTGACCGCCGATGCGCGGTGAGCGCCGACCTATCGCAATGTAGCGACCAGGATCTGGCGGCCTTTGCGCGCGCGCACCGCGAAGACGCCTATCGCGAGTTGCTGCGCCGTTACAAAACGGGCGTCTACCGGCTCATCGTAAAGCAGATCGGCGATGCCGACGAGGCGATGGATTTGACGCAGGAGACGTTCGTCTCCGGCTTTTCGGCGCTCGATCGCTATGATGGCGAACGCCCCTTCCGCACATGGATCGCCCGTATCGCGCTCAACAAATGTCGCGACTGGGCACGGCGGCGAAAGGTGCGCGCCTTTTTCTCCCGCGCGCTCCCGCTCGAAAATGCGCATCACGTAGCAAGCGATGGTCCTGGGCCCGATTCCGCGGCGACCGACAGGCGAGAGCTCGCCAGGGTTCGCGGGGCGATCGATCAGCTGCCGCAGAATTTGCGCGAAGTGTTGCTCCTCCGCGGTGTCGACGAGGTCAGCCAGGCCGAAACAGCGGTCATTTTGCGGGTCAGCGAGAAAACAGTCGAAACGCGCCTCTATCGAGCGCGGACCAGGCTCCGGGAATTGCTCGCGGGAACATCTGCGAGCGCCGAGGGTTGAGGGTTCGACCGCTCGTTCAGGCGGCATCTCCTCATCGTCCGGCATTTTTATTGAGGGGCAGGCGTGCCGCCTGCGTATAGCTTTAGGAACAGTCAGTAACGGTCGGAAAGAATATGCAGATGGAAAGGCGTCGGTTCGTCAGTGGAGCTGCCTGGGGCTACGCTGATGGTCCGGATGGCGACAAGATCGTCGGCGGCGTGAAGCCGTTCGTGACTTCGTCCAACCTCAAGCGGCTCGGCATCAACGGCACCGTGCCCGCGCCGCTCGTCCGGCTGAAGGAGGGACAAAACGCGCGCCTCACCGTCGTCAACGATCTCGACGAGGACAGCTCGATTCACTGGCACGGCCTGATCCTGCCGTTCCAGATGGACGGCGTGCCCGGCGTCAGCTTCCCCGGGATCAAGCCGCGCTCGAAGTTTGTCTATGAATTCCCGGTCGTTCAATCGGGGACCTATTGGTATCACAGCCATTCGGGGCTTCAGGAACAGCTCGGCCATTATGGCCCGATCGTCATCGATCCCGCGGGCGCCGACCCGATCGGCTACGACCGCGAGCATGTCGTCGTCCTGTCCGACCACAGTCAATTGTCGCCCGAGGCGATCTTCCGCAAGCTCAAGGTCAATCCCGGCCATTTCAACATGCAGCGCCAGACGCTGGCGGGCCTGCTTGCCGGCAAGGATCAACCGCTCAAGGAGCGGATCGATTGGGGCAAGATGCGGATGGACCCGACCGACGTCGCCGACGTCAATGGTTCGACCTACACCTTCCTCGTCAACGGCCATGGTCCGCGCGACAACTGGACCGCGCTCTTCAGCCCCGGCGAGCGGGTACGCCTGCGCATCGTCAATGCGTCGGCGATGACGATCTTCAACGTCCGTATCCCGGGCCTCAGGATGACCGTCGTCCAGGCTGATGGGCTCAATGTCGTGCCGACCGAAATCGACGAGTTCCAGATCGCGGTCGCCGAAACCTATGACGTCATCGTGACCCCGGTCGAGGACCGTGCTTATACGCTCGTTGCCGAGGCCAATGACCGCTCGGGCATGGGACGCGCGACGCTCGCACCGCGCGCTGGCATGGTCGCCGAGGTGCCGCCGCTCCGCGAACGGCCGCTCGCGACCATGAAGGACATGGGCATGGGCGACATGTCGGGCGGCGCGATGGCGGGTATGGACCATTCGGGCGGCGATATGGGCGCCATGCCCATGCCGGCGAGCGACCCTTCTTGTCCTCCCGAACATGCCAAGATGGGCCATTGTACGCCAGCGGGGGAAAGCGGCGCGATGGCGGGCATGGATCATGGATCTGGCGGAGGCATGCAGCACAGCATGCGCGACTTCAGTGTCGCGCCGCAGGTCAAGCGCGATCCCAGCGTTCAGACGATCTCGCCGATGCCGATGGATCGCATGGGCGAGCCGGGGCAGGGACTGGAGAATGTCGGGCACAAGGTGCTGACCTACCATGACCTTGTCGCGCTCGAGCGCAACCCCGATACCCGCGCCGCCTCGCGCTCGCTCGACATCCATCTGACCGGCAATATGGAACGCTTCATGTGGTCGTTCGACGGCATCAAGATGTCCGACTATCACGAGCCCATCCCCTTCATCGAGGGAGAGCGCGTGCGGATCAACCTCATCAACGATTCGATGATGAGCCACCCCATCCACCTCCACGGCCATTTTTTCGAACTGGTGACGGGCAAGGGCGACCGGTCGCCGCGCAAGCATACGGTGCTTGTCCAGCCGGGCGGCATCGCGAGCTTCGATTTCACCGCCGACGCGCTCGGCGACTGGGCGTTCCATTGCCACCTTCTCTATCACATGCACGCGGGGATGATGCGCGTCGTCAGCGTCCGTCCGAAGGGAGACGGCGAATGACCCGGGTCGCGCTTCTCCTCGCGGGTATCGCCCGGCTGGCCTTTGCTGTGCCCGCCGCGGCGCAGTCGATGGATCATTCGATGCATGGTGCGGCGCCCGCGCCGACACCCGCTCCCTCGCCAACGCCAGCACCCGTAGCGCAGTCCGCGCCCGAAGCGCCCGCCGAAGGGTCGATGGAGCAGATGGACCATGGGAACATGCAGGGCATGGACATGGAACCCGAGGCTTCAAGCTGCCCGCCCGAACATGCGGCGATGGGTCATTGTACGCCTGAGGCGGAAGCTCCAGGCAAGGGCGCTTCGGACATGGGTGCGATGGATCATGGCGCACCGCAGCCGTCCGATCCCGATTGCCCGCCCGAACATGCCAAAATGGGCCATTGCACCCCGAAGGGCGGATCTGCGGACGCGATGGCGGGAATGGAAGGCATGGCGACCACGAGCAGCGCTAGCGGCACCGATTTGCCGCCGGGCGATGCTACCGCGCCTGCGCCTCCCGGCGACTGGTATGCCGATCGCATTTATCCCCAAGCCGAAATGGAGCATTCGCGCCACGACATGATGAAAGAGAATGGTGCGCAGACCATCGCTTTCATCAGCTTCAACCTTGCCGAATATCAGGCGCGCAAGGGCCGCGACGGGTTCCGCTGGGACGGTGAGGCTTGGTACGGCGGCGACATTAACCGGCTGACGATCAAGAGCGAAGGCGAGGGCGTGTTCGGCGAAGGCATCGAGAGCGCCGAGGTACAGGCGCTCTACAGCCGGGCGATCGGACCCTATTTCAACGCGCAGGCGGGTATCAGGCAGGATCTTGGGCCCGGCCCCGACCGCACCTATGCGACGATCGGCTTCGAGGGGCTCGCCCCCTATTGGTTCGAAGTCGAGGGCGCGCTGTTTCTTTCGAACAAGGGTGATCTGCTCGCCCGGCTCGAAGGCTATTACGACCAGCGCATCACCCAGAAACTGATCCTCCAGCCGATGGCGGAGGTCAATTTTGCGCTCCAGGATGTCCCCGAGACCGGCGTTGGTTCGGGGCTTTCGGATTTCGAGCTCGGGCTTCGCCTGCGTTACGAGGTCGTGAAGGAATTCGCGCCTTATGTCGGCGTCGAATGGGCGCGCAAGGTCGGCGATACCGCGCGTTTTGCCCGCGCCGCGGGCGAGGATGCGAGCGGCGTCAGCTTCGTGATGGGGGTGCGGGCCTGGTTCTAGAAGTTTCGCGGGGTGGCGACACGTCGAGGAGAAATGCCGTGAAACCAGCCTATCGCAGCCTCGCGCTGCAGACGATCGTCAGCGGCGTCATCATGTATCTGGTGATGTTCGTCATGATCGACCGCCTCTCGAGCTTCTACAATAATCTCAACATGCTCTACATGACGCTGATGATGGTCTCGCCGATGGTCGTGCTGATGATCGTCGCAATGCCGGGCATGTTTTCGTCCAAGCGCTTCAACACACTGTTGCTGCTCGGATCGGCTGTCGCCTTCTTCGGGAGCTTCGCGCTCATCCGGACCCAGACGACGATCGGCGACACGGCCTTCTTGCGTTCGATGATCCCGCATCACTCGGGCGCGATCCTCATGTGTGAACAGGCTTCTCTCAAAGATGCCGAGATACGCGAACTCTGCCGCGGCATCATCGCGGGGCAGGCGGCCGAAATCGAACAGATGAAATCCATTCTCGCGAGGAAATGACATGAAAAATCTGATGACGCGCCGTCATCTTTTCGGCCTGATTGCGGTCGGATCGGGGATGGCGCTTGCGGCATGCAATTCTGCCTCGGGCCCGGCGGCGACCAGCGATAAGAATGGCGCGGCGCCCGCGCCGGGCGCCGAGACGTCCAGCCCCAAGCGAATGCTCGTTTATCGCGATCCCGAATGCGGCTGCTGCGAAGCTTGGGCGGATATCGCACGCAAGGCCGGTTATGATGTGACTGTCGAGAACCGCGCTGACATGGCCGCCGTAAAGACGCGATATGGTGTGC
>LULF01000250.1_pt1 | contig 16568 bp, 16 predicted proteins | sample 728221 | NCBI WGS metagenome assembly LULF01 (sample SAMN03860296, study PRJNA289734) | marine metagenome | biome: seawater column; feature: ocean; material: water; isolation source: Red Sea water column Station 169 - depth 500m | place: Saudi Arabia: Red Sea | collected 2011-10-15 | depth 500 m | reverse complement strand
GCCCTGATCCGTCACGCCTTCGACAAACAGGCGCAGCACCGGCGCAAGGGTCAGGCTGATCGCCACAATCAAAATGGTAGAGAGCAGCCACCCCTCGGACCGGCTGCCCCCGTTTTTTGTCAGAACGCCCATTACTCGGCGCCAAACAGCTCTGTGAATTTGGCCTTGTTGGCTTCGGCGTCCTTCAACGCGGTCGCGGGATCGAAATCCATCAGTTTGATGTCTTCGCGCGCAGGGAAACCGGCGGGCACGCCCATGCCGTCGCCACGGGAGCGCGATCCGGTCCAGCGCCGCAATAATCCGGCCAGCGTTCCGCCTTCGGGCACAACCCGGGGCTGATCGCGTGGACGGGATCGAGTCCTATTGGCTGTGGTTTGCCGCCGGTCTCTTGCTGTCGGGTCTCGAAATGGTGGTGCCGGGCGTCTATCTGATCTGGCTCGCCATGGCGGCTCTGGCAACGGGCGTGATCGCGCTGATCGCAGGGCCAGCGCTCGGCATTCAGGTCGTCGCCTTCATTTCGCTCGCGCTGATCTTCGCCTTTTCCGCCAAGCGGATGCTGCGCGATCGACCGATCGTAAGCTCCGATCCGCTGCTCAACAATCGTCGCGGACGGTTGGTTGGACAAACTGCCGTCGTCACCACTCCGATCGACGGGGGCGAGGGCCGGGTGCGCGTCGGAGACAGCGAGTGGATCGCCCGCGGAAACGATACTCCAGCGGGGCAACGCGTGCTTATCATCGGCAGTGAAGGCTCGATCCTCTTGGTCGAACCGGCCGCACCCCTACCGATCGAGCACCGCTCCTAGCCGCAAGCCAGCGAATATCGCCCGACGCGCTCAGAGCCCGCCCGACGCCATCGCGCGGTCGCCGAAGCGGCCATGCTTGCGGTAGCGCACCATCCACTTGTCGAGGAACAGGCCGAGCGGCTTTGGCTCGATCCCCAGCTCGGCGAGGCCGGGATGTTCGCCCGAAACGGTATTTCCCTGCTTCAGCAATTCCCACTGATCGCTGCCCATTGGAGTGCCGGGTAGCGAAGCGAACGCGCCTGCGACGCCATCGGGCATGGGCAGGAAGGTGCGGGAGCGGCGCTGCGCCTCCGCGATCCGGCGGTTCAGTTCGAGCATCGTGACCTTTTCAGGCCCACCGAGCTCGAAAATCTTGCCGCCGTGCTCGCCCGGCGATTCCAGCGCGACCGCCACCGCTTCGGCGACGTCGTCGACATAGACGAGCTGCAATTCCTTGTCCGGCCCGAACACCGGCAGCACGGGCAGCCAGCGGATCATCTGCGCGAACATCGTGGTGAAATCGTCGTCCTTCCCGAACAGGAGGGACGGACGCAGGATGGTGGCGTTCGGAAACGCTTCGCGCACCAGATCCTCGCCGAGATGCTTCGCTTCGGCATAGTCGATTTCGACGTCTTCGTCCGGTCGGAGGGCGATCGCGCTGACCTGAACGAAGGCCTCGGCGCCGGTTGCGGCGGCGGCTTCGGCCATCCATCCGGCGCTGATGCCCATCAATTGCTTCAGATTGCCCTGAAAGCTGCCGACCAGATTGACCACGGCGTCGGAGCCCTGGATCACCTGTTCGACCTGTCGACGGTCGGTCACGTCGCAGCGGGCGAATTGCAACTGGCCGAGCTTGGCGAGCGGCTTGAGATTGAAGGCGCGCTCAGGATGGCGGCTGGCGACCCGCAGCCGCGCGCCGCGATCCAGCAGCGCCTGAGCCACGTAATTGCCGATGAAGCCGCTGCCGCCCATCAGCGTCACCAGTTTGCCGTTCAACGCGCTGCTTTTCGCCATGGCGGAAATGCTTTCCTCAATTCGTCTCTAAGAAACCGTCTGCGCCCTAGCCCCGGCATGGTGGGCCGAGCAAGGCGTCAATTGCCGCAAGCCCAAGTGCCAGAACTGCGCGTGGAAAGCGGCGTGCCCTCATACGCGATCGTGAGCGTGGCAGGCCAGGTGCGCGTTTCGATGCGTGCGGGCGCGTCGCCCTCGCTGTCTTCGGCGGCGTCCGGCTGGCTCTGTTCGCCATCCTCCGCTTCGCCGCGCACGATCTGGGCGACCAGATCGCCATCCGATCCATAGCGCCCGCCTTCTTCCATGCGCGCCTGAGCGCCGGTAAATTCGGCCGTGAACAGCACCGGCTCCCCGCTGACACGCGCGACGCCGCGAGGATTGGCGCCCCCGTCGTCGGGCACGGCGGTCTGGAACAACATGCGATCGCTGTCAGAGGTAAAGGAACAGGTCGCGACATTCGCATTGCCGAGCAGGGCGCCGTCGGCCCGCGTCACGACCGAAAGAAGGGGATCGGTACGACCTTCGTCGATCGTGGTTCCCGCCACGCCCGTCACGTCCGCATCGCCATCCTTCACTTCTGCGAGCGGTATTTCATCGGCGCGCGATTGTTCGGGAATCGGTTCCGCACAGGCCGCAAGGGCAAGGAGTGGGAGGGCGGACATAAGGGCGGAAAGCGCGAGACGCGGTGTTTTGGTGATCATAGCGATGCAACGTGCCGCACCCGTCGCGGTTTCGCAATTCCCGAAGGCAGATCGTACGGCGAAATCTTCATCCCCTCGCACATTGGGGGGCGATCCGATTAGCGTTGACAAGCCCTCCCAAGGCCAGCTAGTGGCGCGCGCCTACCAGGACGCCGGACCACGATGACCGGCAGTTCTCAAACGTGCCCAGATGGCGGAATTGGTAGACGCACCGTCTTCAGGTGGCGGCGCTCGCAAGGGCGTGGAGGTTCGAGTCCTCTTCTGGGCACCATTTCCGGTCAAAGATGGGCACCTCGCCCGTTGATCTGGCCACCGACGCAGCGCCGTGCGCCAAGGCGTCCGTCTGCCCTGAGATTTCGACCTTCGAGCCAATTCGAATCTTCTCAATAAAGGCACGAGCAATCTGCTGGCGCGCCTCGATCGGGCCGTGCTTCAGCTCTCGGCGAACGATGTTGCCAAATCTTTGAACCGCGGCTGGGGTGATTTCAGTAGGCCCACGTTCGAGTTGCTGATTTAGCGTCGTCACCGTCGTATTAAGGCCATCGATCTCTGCACGTCGTTGCTTCAGCCTGGCCGTTATGTCCGGATCGCGGGGAGAGACTGCTCCAGTTTCAATCGCGTCGTGCAGATTGGAAAGACGGCGACGGGCGTCTGCTAACTTCGCTTCGCACTGTTCCAATTCTTGTAGCTTGCGCTGACGGCTCTCATCAGAAGTGTCGAGCACCTTCGTGAGCAACGGTTCGAGATGCTCTTCCCCGAATACCCTGTCAGCGACTTCGCCCAGAACGAGTTCGTCAAGTTTCTCAGCCCGTACATTGGGACAATCGCACGCCGATGCCCCCCGGTTAACTTTCGAGTTGCAGGAATAGTAGCGATATCGGCCGCCCTTTCCTGTCCTGATCGTCATTCCCGAACCGCAGGCTTCGCATTCCGCTAACCCGATAAGAAGTGTCGGACCGCTTACTACCCGCGGAGGCGTATTTCGCGGTGCCCGCTCTTCTCTGAGCGCTGCAACGCGGTCGAATTGTTCCTGAGTAATTAGCTGCGGACAGTGCACCCAAGTCCATTCCTCCTCCGGCAGGAGATTGCCGAATTCGTCAAACTTGTTGCCTGGAAAACGGCCGAGGTAGTGGAGTCGAGACAGGATGCCCGCCACAGTCGCATTGTAGAATTTCTTCCCTCGGCGGGTGAAGCCGTGTCTATTCAGGTATTCGGCGATAGCCCGGCCCCCCAAGGGGATGCCATTCAGACCTTTCTCCGCGAGGTCGAATATCATCCGAACGATCGCCGCTTCGGACGCGTTCAGGAAAAGCTTCTTCTTCTCTTTCTTTGATCGAACTTCGACGGTTCGGGACTCGTAGCCGAGCGGAACGGTCCCTCCGACCCAGAAACCCTCCTCGGCGGTCCCTCGGAGACCCCTTCGGGTGTTCATTGATGCCTTTACGATCGCATCCTGATCCTGCCAGCTGGTCAGCAACTTGTGCAACATGCCGAAATGGCTGTCTTCGAACTTCTGGTAGACGAACAGGCACTGCACCCCAGCGCGCTGGAGTTGTCCCTGCGTAATTACCGTGAATTCCACGTCACGGGCGAGGCGAGCCATGTCACAGGCGACAATGCACTCCACTGGATGGTCATCGCTGGTGGCGAGAAGCATCATTCGATTGAATTCCGGTCTTTTCCAGTCGGAGCCGGACAGTCCCGGTTCTACAAAGAAATCGATGAGATCGATGTCGTTCTGAATGCAGTATTTTTTAAGGTCGACCTTCTGCTGCCGGAGCGAAGTCTGATGCTGGGCCTGCTCTGCCGTGCTGACACGGACATAAGCGTATGCCTTTCGCCGAACCGGTGAAGCCCTATTTCCCACGTTATCTCCTCTGCTTTTTCATTCTTCGTAATCAGCGAAATGCCACGCCATCTTACCCATGCCGATCGAGCAGCGCTTCCCTTTCCTCGTCTGCGCAGATGAACTCGATACCAAGTGCTTCCAGTTTGCCGAGGATACGAAAGTAATCGCTATCGATCCTCGCGAGACGGCACTTCGTCGCCACGATGACCGCACCAATCTGATCCCAGGTGACGGCGCTCAGCATGCGGTCTCGCTCGGTCAGGCTCGAACTGTTTGCCTCCACATCTATGAAGACGCGATGCAGGCGCAGGAACCGCATCGCTGCGATCAACCGTATTCTCTCGCCTTGGAAAGCTATCGAGCGTGTCATCGCAGGCGCGTCCATGTGGGAACAACGAATGTATCCAACGGCATCATTCATGGAATATCTCCTTCAGTGCGTCCTCGCCGATAAGCTCGAGCAGCAAACGGGCGAGGGCATCCTCCGGCGGAGGCACCAGCCACTCGATTTCTGCATGCGCGTTGTCGAGCGGCAGCGCGGTCGTGCGCGCGTGCGAGGATTTATCATCCCTTGCCATCGCCAGCATCCGATCCGTCGCTGCCGTCTCGATCCGAGTCAGTTCTTCGATGCTGGACCGGCATCCGAGCCGGGGGGCATCAGGAAGGCCAGCAATGCCTCCAGCGCCGCTTCGAACTCCTCATCCGGAAAACCGGGCGGGAAGTTGATCACCTTTCCGCCCTGCCGCTTTCGATCGACGTTAAGCCGGACCTTCAGCCCACGCCGCTTTTCCGGCTTTCCGAGCATACGGTTGCGCCGCTTCGGTTCGGCACGCTTGACATTGATATTGAGCGCTTCGCGAACCTGCTCCGTGCTGAGCGGGCCCCCAGATTCCAGCAGCTTCTCGATCGCCCTCCTGAACCGATCCATGTTCGGAGTGCTTCCTTCGGGCTCGGCGCCGTCAGCTTTCTTCAGTCGCTCCCGCGTGGTATGAACGTCGAACCACCAGCCTCGCGAAACCTTGGACTGATCGACGAGCAGGTCGGCCACTCCACCGAGTTCCTTCTCGGCTTCGGCCGCCGAGATCATCTGCGAGACGTTGCCAGCGCTGACGCCCAGTTCCTTCGCGATGGCTTCCTGGGAAACGCCGGAGCGATGCCGGGCTAGTGCCTGACGGCTCGAGACCATGGGCTCGCGATTTCGTCCCTTGCGAGTATCCGCGAACCGGATGGCCAGCGCGTCCTTTTCGCTGACCTCGATTACCTTGACGAGCGCATCGTGATCGCTCTCAACGATGGCCCTGAGATGCACATACCCATCGACGAGAAAGAGGCCGTTACCACGTCGGACAACCGGGAAAGGTACGACGAGATGCGACTGTGAAACGACGGCATTGGCGAACGCCAGATCGTCTTCCGAGAAGGCTCTGCGTTCGTGGAGATTGGGGTCGAGCTGGATGTCTTTCGCGAGAACGTAGGACGGATCACTGCGTCCGATCTCACTCGAGATTGCGGAATTGTCAGGCGATGCCTGAGCGCCACTTGCTGGGCTCGATACGTCAACCGCCTCCTGAAAGTTTTCGTTCGTGCAATTTTCTTCGAAGGCCAAGGCGGCCTGATTTTCTATGTCCATGGTATGCCTCCGTTGTTGAGAGGCACACCAATTACGCGGGGCTTACCGGTGATTCAGGAGGAGTTTGGAGCGCTCCCTGGTCCGCAAATCGCGAATGGAAATGGCAGAATTCTGGGCTTTCTCTCCGCCACTCTCGATATGAAGTGATGATTTCGGCCGTTTATTAAATGGAAGCTCATTGCCGCTGGCCGGATTTGCGGCAGCATCGGGTAGCTTCACGCCAAACGCTCGGAGCGTGAACGGCGCTAGGATGCATTCGCTCAAGCGACTTGCGAAAAACGCCGATGTCCGGAGAAGGCGCTTACGCTTTTCCGCCACGTAGCGCTGGTCGAGGACAGCCAGTTCGTCGCTCCATTCACTGCGGGCAGCTAGTAGAGCGTCCGATAATTTATTTTCCCGCCAAGCGGCAGGGCAAAAGAAAGCCCGAGCTGCCGGGTTATTGGTAGGGTCGAGAAGTCCGGCTTTCGATAGTCGCATTCCTTCGCTGCGGAAATCGCTGACATACGAGGCACCCACGAGATGGTACTCAAGTGCGGCTGCCAGTGACTGATCTTGATCGTCTCCATTTCCTGCGTTGCCGGAATCCCGAAGGCCGTCAAAAACAGACCAGTGCTCCTCTCCTTTCTCACGCATTTCACGGCTAGCGGACTTGCGGCCTTCTTCGCTGAGCCGCTTTGCCAAATGCTTTGCCGCACGGTCAGGAGCGTGGTGAGCAATGAAATTGATGGCCAAGCGAAAGATCTTGGAGCGCAGTTCGTCATGCTCAGCAGCGTCTGAATGGTATCCAAACATTGCCACTTTGCGGTGACCCATTTCGCTGAAGAGATGCAGCATATACCTAAGGTCATCCCACCCTACGAAGCGGACCTCAGTCCGATCCTTATCAGATTCGATGCCGCGGTTTGCTATGGCCAATGTATCCGAAGTCCCAGCGGCTAGGTCCGCATGCTGCTCATGATCTACGGGGGTCAGTAATTCTGGGTGGGTTCTGGCGATTGAGACCAGCAGTGGACTTACCGATGCGAACAGGCGAATGCGCTGCGCTCGCCGTGCCCGCCTCAATGTCTCACGGAGGTCGTCCAGTCCGGCAAGACAATCCAATCCGCGCTCGAGCTCGAATAGATCCTCTGCAAGATGGCATACCACTTCTATAGAGTTCGCTGGTGATGTGTTGACGCGATCGCACAATTTTTCGATTGCTTCGTTTGAGCGAAACGAGCGCGAGCTATCGTCTGAGTAGAGCGCGCAAAAGCCATTTAGATCCCGGATCCAGAGGCGTTCGAATGAAGGCTTCCCTCTCCCTCCATGACGGTGATTGTCCCAGGCAAACAGATAGACCGCCTCGACATCGTCGAACGTCCAACCTGCCACGTGGAGATAGGCGTCTTCAATCCGCAAGGACTGGCGCGACTGCGAGACCATTGTCATCTCGCGGCCCCAGTCGAAGAGAAACGGATACCTGGCCGAAAGGTATGGTCTGATCTGCTCGCGAGTAGCCGGCATGGGTATCTGATCAGGCTCGGATGGGATACCCATCCCATGAAGTCTCCGACGCATTTGTTCGACAGCAGGATGTTCTGGGAACCAGATGTCGCGAAGTCCGGCCGGGCGCTTCGGGGAAGGCAAACCCGGATGGGCGCCGAAATTGGCTTCGTGGAATCTGATAGCGTGTAGCTGCGAGGTCCCGTAACACTGATTTTGACAAATCCAGCAAGCCGCAGACGCCATAGAACCGACAACGCCTCCCTTCGTAGCGGATAAAATCTCTTCGGTTACGGTTGAGCCCGGCATCATTTACAGACCTGCAATAAATCTATCGATTTCAGCACTGAATTTAACTTTCTTAGAATCGAATTGGTTCAATTCTTCCTGATCTGGGATGACATTGTCGAAGAAACTATGCGCAAGCCGGTCGGCACCATCATGGCAGGATGCTGCCGATTTTAGAACTTGGATAAGGCCGCATATAGCCGTTTCCAGATCACAAGTCGGGACCTTGAAACGCGGGTGACGATCGAGGATTTTCCGCGCCTCTTCCCAATTTTTTGGTCGAAGGTCGTCAGACAGGTCGGCGAGAAGCGATCGTTGAAGATCCGATACGCCCTCTGAGGCTGAGCCTTCGGAACACTCCTTCCACCACGAGAGAACAGCTTCCCATTTTTTGATAAGCATCATCAGACTGTGGCGCTGTGATCGATAATAGTGGGCCATACACCATCGCCACTGGCCGTACTGATCATCGTATTTCGATCGCAGGGCGGCTACTTCCATGAAGCGACCATCAGCTTTCGCAGTTTCGAGCCGCGACCCCAGATTGTTCAACACATCGACGATGAGGTCCGGATCACCGATCTCAACAACGGAACCATCGGGTCGCTCCCATTTAAACTTCATCGCCGGAGCTCCCGGTACCGGGTGTTGGCTCCGATATCTCGAAGCCATTCAAAGGCCGTCCGTCGATTGGGCACTGCTGGAAACGGAATGCGGTGATACGCGCAGGTTATGCGGATCAGGTGCATCTGCTTCTTCGAAGCGGGTCGGGCTTCCAGCTTCGCCAAATCCTCTGCGGCCATACCTTCAAGATAGGGTTTCGTTCGGTTCATGTACGCGTCGAAACCGCGTCGCCATTCGGCGTACCGGCCGAATTCATCGAGCCGACCTGGTACCACTTCCACCAACTTCAGAAGAACGGCCCCCATGGTCTCGTCCTCGTCGTCGTCGTCATCGCCTTCAATGCTGGACGCTTCCTCCAGAATTGCTTTTAGCTGCTCTCCGGTCATCGAGAGAAGACCATCAATTGCGCGGGCGTGGTGGGCGTTCAATCCATACGCGAACAGCACCGCGCCAAGGGTGATCTGGTGATGGACGTCTTGAGGGTCCCGGAACCTCGTCTCACCGGGCGTGATCATCGGACCTGCCAGCCGAGCTTCCGTGTTGCTGAGCAGCACAAGAGTGCGATCCAGTTGAGACGCGAGGTGCTCCAAGTCATTGCCCGAAGCGGAAGTGAGTTTCTGTTCCATCGCCCAGTTATATTGCGATTTTCGATCAAACCCAAACCGGTCACCCGAAGATGGGGCAGATTGTGCAGCCAATTAAGGAAAAGCGAATTGCAAGGGAGATAGTCATTGCGGACAATCAGCAACCCAGCACAGTCGACATAAGGATGAAGTTGGGGCGGTACGCGAAATAATGTTTGCCAGTTAAGCCAGCTCCGACTGCCCCGTTTGCAAAGACCGCCCCCATGAAGATCAAGCCCGATCGCCAATGCGGATTTGTCGAATCAGGTTCGGCGCATGTCGCCAGCCTCCTGCGCATCTCGAGGAACCCCTGGCTCAGGCTTGAACTGCAGGCACAGCAAGAAAGGCAGCGCGCGGCGTGGAGCGAGGCGCAGCACGTAAAGTCAGTCCAGAGGCTCGAGCGTGAGGCGGAAACACGCCAGCGCGGGCGAGAGCGTGACCTATTCTGGTTCAGGACCAAGGCCAGGAACTGGGGCGAGGAGGGGGGCAAGAGCTACAAGTCGACTGCTTCGTCGCGTGCGGTCCGCATCGGAACCACCAGGAGCTGGATGCCTCGCTACTCGGCGCCGATCAGGACGAACGACGGACTGCTCTTCCCTTTTCAAAGGACGGTTTATCGCAATGCCAAGACGAGCAAGCAGGGGGCAGGAAAAGACCTGGTCCGCTACGGGGCCGAGGGAGCCCACGAGTTCGAGAGCGGGGCGCTGGCCTTCTTCAGCTCGGTCGGTCTCACAGTAGAGGAGGCGGCGGAAGCCTTCGACCAGTTGGAGCGCGTCAACCGGTCGGCGGCGGGAAACGCGAAGGTCGTGCACCACATGATCATCCAGTCGCTGCACGAGCTTTCTCGGGAAGAGCAGTGGGCCATGTTGCTGCGCTATTGCGAGCAAGTTTTCGGCAGCCAGGATCTCCCTTACTCCGTCTGCCTCCACCCGCCGTCGGAGGACGGCGACCAGCGCAATTGGCATGCGCATGTGGTGTTTTCTTATCGGCCGATGGTACGCACCGATCAGGCAGAGTGGCAAATCGGCCGAGCGCTGCGCAGTGACCTAGACTGCCCGGAACAGTGGACGCGGATGCGGTTTCTGCTGGCCGAGGAGCTGAACTACACCTGCGAGATGCATGGCGTGAACAAGCGCTACACGCACCTTAGCTACGCGGCGACCGGAATGGATTACATCCCTCAAGTCCATCTGGGTGCCGGGCTAACCGCCAAAGTTAGGCGCGGCGAGGAAGTCGCTCTTAACGAGCTGAACCGCTTGACGGTGGCCCGTAACTCGGCGCTGCAGTGCGTGCGAGAACTCCGTAGCGTCCTTCAGGCCAGCGCCGCGGCCGTGTCGGATTACGTGCGGAAGGAGCGCGATGCCGTTATCGCAGCGATCGCGTTTCCCCCAGCGAAATCAGTGCAATCTGCCACATCGATCCACATCCGCGGGATCACACTACCATCCACCCCGGAATTGCTTTCCAAGCACGGTGACCTTCGAAAAGATAGGATCCCGGCAAACGACACCGAAGCGGTGTCTGGGCGCGGCTCGAACTTGCCTGCCGAGGTAATCGCGCGAAAGCTTCCTCACCCATTGCCGATGGCGGATAGCTCGATCGGCACTGGCTTCGATCTGGAGCCGTTTCCGCCCGTGAAACTGCCGGAGCCCCCATCGGAACCAGTGATAGAACCGGAGATCGTTGCGCCAACAGCGCCGGTAGTGCCGCAGCCGTTGGTCGCTAATGCGGATGTACAAGCTGTGTGGACTTTGTCGTCGAGGGTATCCATCGTGCCGACTGCACTAGGCGCGGATGATGAAAGAGACGTCCTTTCCGAATGGCTTTTGGGCAAGGCGGGGATAGCACCGCCTACGCTACCCCAGCCGCTGGAAGACCACGATTATTTGCTCTCGGATCGCTGGCACCTGCCGCCGTTTTTAACCCCGCAACTACTGGAGCCCATCAAGCCGGTATCAGATGGGTCCGTCGATTGGGCGGTCCATAGCAGCAGGCTTGGCTCCGATCGTGCTCCGCAGCTTCCTCGCCCGCTCCGGTGGGAGCCGCAAGCGCCAATAGAATCTTATCGGCTCTCCAGCTTCGATGGCTGCGCACCGAGGATTGTCGAACCGCCGGAAACTCGTTTCTCTGCTGATCTCAATGACATCGAGACGGCAGCGCTGTGCTTGCCGGAAGGTGTCCTGAATGATCCCGCGCAAGAGAAGGCAGCCGAAGACTTTAGTACGCTAAACTCATCCGACCTTATGGTCCAATCGGTGCCGAAGGCGCCGGTTGCCCATTCTCAACTTCCCTCTCCGCCGGAGCCAAGCCTTGGCGAAAACGAGCCAAGTTCGCGCGTTGGCGCGCATTGGAAGAAAAAGCAGGAGGAGGAAGCCGACCAGTCGCCGGCCGAAACCGATCTTAGGTTGGAGAGAACGCAGGCGCAGGTAGCAATGATGAGACTCATGCGTTTGCTTGAACAGCAGCGCTCCGTTCTGGAAAAAGATGAAGACGACCGCATCACGGTGCCGCCCGATATTCTCCGCCGTGCGGGGGGCACGAGCGACCTGGTGACGGCAGATTACGTGCAGCGGAGGCTGGCGGCACTTCACGCGCGCAACGAGGAAGAACTTGACGCAATCGCCTCGCATGTTGCCGCTTTCCCGGATCAGCTCAGCAATGGCAAAGGATATTGGGCGCTTGATGAAAATGCGCCGCCTGCCGTCCGTGTGGGGGTGAAGGCGTGGCGGAACAACGAGAAGGTGCAACAGGCGCTTGCACAGGTCGCTGGAATGGCGCTCGACCGGAACGGGTTCGCAACCGTTATGCAGCGACGGGACGAGTTTCTTGCGATCGCAACGGGTAGACCTGTGTCATCGACTAGGGGCGAGCGTAGGATGTCTCCCATGATCGACCCGCGTCAAAGCGGCGGAGGTGTGGGAGATTGATAAGTAACTTGGTCCATCAGCTTGGCGACGAAACCGGTTCTCGAGCCTAGATCACGCCCTCTAAATGGGCGTGCAGCTTCCGCGCCCTGAACAGCCAAGCGCGCCACTAATGCCAGCTCTGCGATATGACGTTTCCAGATGCCAGAACCTCACCTCTCCCAGAGAAGGTGCTAGGCGAATGACCGGTGGTAGGCCGTTTTCGGACAGTCTGCTCCGAGGCATCGCACCTCGCGAAGCGGACATTCGGCTTACGACCCTATTGTGGCCGTCAGCCCTCGCTTGCTTATCCGCCAAAAGCAGACGGAGGGCTCGGGCGCAGACGGGGCCTAGTTGTGCCGTTGATGATCCGAACGAGGACGGAGACAGCGACTATTGCGAGGGAAGTGACGATCGCGGCAGCAGTGGACCGAATGCCGTGTTTGCGGCTGCGCTGCTTACAAGCAACTCGACTTTGAGGACGATTGCGAACGCTGGCATCAGCCCAAGCACTGAAACGCCTAGGCCACCCGCCAGCCTCAATTTTGCAGAGCCCGTTGCTTCCTCAGTAGGCGCCTTTCGGTCGGCGATGCTCAATTTCGAAAAGCGTGACAGGGTTCTGCGTCGTTGATAAAATTCTTCTACCGGCGGCTCTCCGGGTTCTGGCGGCGTCGGCGAAGGCGCAGCTGGTTACGCTATCACAACCGGCTGCGCCTTCGATCTTTGGAGAGGATAGCCCCTGTGACGACGATATACGATTTCCATCAACTCAGAGAGAATGAGAACGGCACGTTCGTCGTCGAGCGCAAAACATGCGTGAACACCGCAGAACCGGGTCAGTTGCCGAACTTGGTTGAAACAATATCGACTGTGGTTTGGTCCGAGACCAAGGGTGCTGCTGAAACTGCAATGCGGAACGCTGACGAGCGATTAGGCTCTGCCTACAAGCCATATCTTCGAAGTGAGTAATTTGGAGGGATTGCGAGCGATCTTCGGTCACCTGGCGGAAACCGTTCGGCGGCAGTCTATGCCGAAGCGCGTGACAGTGTATCTACCTACTGGTACCGCCTAGTCTCCGGCATGCGGCCCTACCCGTTACTGTCGACGAAGGCGCGGCTTGCATGCGCTCTCCCGCAACGCCGCGCCTTCACCAACTGCCTGATCAATAGTGACGCCTCGTGAGAATATCGTTAGATTGCTCCTACCGATGTGCCTCTTCTCCTGACCGAGGACATTGGCGAAGGCGCAGCTGTTTCAGGCGAATTGATTGGCTGCGCCTTCATTCGGCTGTTCAGAGCAGCGCTAAGATAACCTCGAAAATCAAATACCCGAGTGAAGCGGTAACTGCCGCCAGCATGATGGCGAACTCGATTTCGAGCGGTTGGGGTTTTCGCATGTCGGAAGAGCAGCCAATAGCGCTACGGAGCGTAGGTGTCTGGAATGCATGGCGCTAACCGTCGTTCCGGCAACATCCCGAGCCGGCAATTCACTCGCGCCCTGCTGTTACAAGGCTGAGATCTCCCACAGCTGAGGCGACATTTCTTCCAGAAGCTGACTGTTATGAAACGACCCCAAAGCGGTCAGTTTGCTACAGCACTTGGGAATGACGACATCCCGCCAGTGGGTCGAAAGCCGACAAGCCACTCTCTGATACTACTTTGGACAATTCGCCGTTCGAGAGGTTCTAGGTAACTACTCGCCGTTGGGCCTCCGAACGCGCGAGCGAGGCAATATCGATCGCGCCGTGTCGACGGTCGCGTTGTTTATCGGCGGTGGCAATCAACGCACGCAGATGCTCGAACACCGAGCCGTAGACCGGGCGGTGAAACTCGATGCCCACTTGGCGATCGTTTACCCAACGGATCGTCGCATCGATGGGCCCCAGATCGCCGATCCGAAGCGATGCGTGGTCACTGTTCTGCATCCAGACTGTCCCGACCGTGAAGGCACACCCATTTTCCGACAGATCGGTGATCTCGGCTTGAATTGGCTTTCCCGAACCGGTTCGAACAGTTCCCATGACATTGACGACGAAGCGCTCTTTCTCGCGGCGTCCCACGCGGTTTTCCATCGGCATTGTCCTTCTCCTTTTTCGTGCTGCGCGCTTGGTGCCAGACGGGATAAAGTTAAGCCGCGCGCGCTATTGTCGTTTGAGCGGTGTCGAAGAAAGCATCCGCCGACATCGGCCTGGCGATGAAATAGCCTTGCGCGTAATCGCATCCGATTTCCCGCAGGAAGTCGAGGCATGCTTCCTCCTCGATTCCCTCGGCCACCACCTGCAGGCCCAGCTGGTGCGCCAGTTCCACAGTGGAGCTTACGAGCAGAGCGTCGGCATGGTCGCGATGGGCGTGTTGGACAAAGCTACGATCGATTTTCAATTCGGTCAGAGGAAGGCGTTTCAAGTAGGACAGGGTGGACTGTCCGGTGCCGTAATCGTCCATCGAAACACCCACGCCCAGATCGCGGAACCGGCGCAGCGCCGAGCACGCGAGGTCGAACTGGCCGATGGTCGCGGATTCGGTGATTTCGAAGATCAGTCGGTCGGCCGGCACCCTATCCTCTAGCAGAATGCTCTCCACGCGAGCAGTGAAGTCCGCGGACGTAATGAGGCGCGCCGAGATATTGATCGCGGCCCGTATCTCCAGTCCGCCCTTTCGCCATTCCCGCACGTCGTCGATGACGCGACGAAGGACGAAGAGTGTCAGCTCGTCGATGCGGTTGGTCTCTTCTGCCAAGGGAATGAAAATGTCGGGGCGCAGATCGCCGCGAACGGGATGGTGCCAGCGGATCAGCGCTTCGGCGCTGGTGACGCGATCGGCGCGTAGATCGAGCTTGGGCTGATAGAGCACACTCAACTCGTTGCCTTTGATCGCCTCTTCCAACTCGCCCATCAACGAAAGCTGCTGGTCGAGTGCGCTCTTCTGGGCCTGCTCGTGATAACCGTAGCATTCCCCCTGGCGCGCGGCCTGACTCGCGGCATGCAGTGCCTCGTCGGCCGCATTCGCGTCGGCGATACCGAAGGTGAGCTTGATATCGACCCGGCGGCCACGGACTTCGACAGGACTGCGCAAGATGGCTGCCATGCCGAGCAGCTGGCTCTCGAGTTCGAGCGGTTCGAGCGAGGATACCCAGGCGAGTGCGCGATCGTCGATGCGGTAGATCGGTCCTTCGCAGCCCGCGACGCGCAGCCGGTCCTGCAGGCGGGCGAGGAAGTCGCTGATCGCATCCTGGCCGATCACCAGCTTCACTGCGTCGAATTCGTCGATCATCGCCGCGACGATCCGGGTTTTACCATGCGTCGCACCGGCGCGTTCAAGAGCGCAGCGATTGGGCATTCCGCTCTCCGCATCGACGAGCCGCGCCTCCTCGAAGTCCTCGCGGACCAGAATTGCCCAGCGCAGCAACGCGGCGGCGATCAGCATGAGGAGCGCGGGCGCAATCGCGATTCTCAATGCGAATTCGGACGCTCCGAAATGGAGCAGGGCCAACACCAGCGCGGCGCCCGAAACGAATTTGACGAGTATGCGGTTCCGGCTCGGGGCGGCAAGGATCGCATAGGCAAACAGAGCAGCCAGAAGTAGCGGCAGGGGCCATCCGATCCTGACCGGCACTCCGTCCAAAAGCGTTTCCGCAGCGAGCGCCTGGACGATTACACCGGGAAGCACGCCGTGGACAGGCGTCGCATAGCGGTCACCCATTTCAATCGCGGTCGCACCGATCACGACATCCTTCCCGGCAAAAGTCATAGGATCGAACTCGCCCTTCTTCACGGCGATGAAGCTGTGGCGGGGAAGGGTGTCGGGCTGGATGGCGAAATCGATCGGAAACTCCTCGCCCGCCGCACCGGAATGGTGAGCGAGTTGCGCCGAGAGCGATGGACGCGGGGCATCGGCGTTGAAGGTTCCGATGGGCATGTCACGCACGACACCATCGCTTGCGGGACTGACCGAGACGGACCCGAGCAGGGCGTGCTCGCGCAATCGGGGAATGGGCAGCGAATCGAGCTGCCGTTCCTCGGCGAAGCCCGCTCGCTGGCCGAAAACCGGGAGAATGACGGTCGCATTTGCATCCGCCAGCGCGGCGGCGAACCGCTCGTCCTGCTCGCGGTCCGAAGCGGTGGAGAAATCGACGTCGAAGGCGATCGTGCGCGCGCCTGCCTCGTCGAGCCGTTCAACGACCTGCGCATAATGCTCGCGATCCCACGGCCACCGCTGGATGGCGGCAACGCTCGCCGCATCCATCTCGACTACGTGGATCTGACCGCTGGCGGCGTGCGAGCGCATCGCGAAGCCTGCATTCTGCAGCACGTTTTCAAGCGGCTGTAGCGTCCCCGCGGACCCACACAGGGCAATCGCGACCGCGAGGGCGAGCACCGTCGCGGCTCGGACCACTCGCCGCCCGGCGCGGCTGCGCCATCGCGACAGCGACTGCACCAGCCGGCGCGCGTGTTCGAGACTAGATGAGGGCGGCATCAATCATCGTCGTCATCGTCGTCATCATCGTCGCGATCGTCATCGTCATCGTCGTCATCGTCATCATCGTCGCGATCGTCATCGTCGTCGTCACGATCATCATCATCCTCGCCAGGATCTGGCTCAGGCTCAGGTTCAGGCTCAGGCTCAGGTTCTGGTTCGGGTTCTGGTTCGGGCTCGGGTTCTGGCTCGGGTTCTGGC
>LULF01001000.1_pt1 | contig 16700 bp, 19 predicted proteins | sample 728221 | NCBI WGS metagenome assembly LULF01 (sample SAMN03860296, study PRJNA289734) | marine metagenome | biome: seawater column; feature: ocean; material: water; isolation source: Red Sea water column Station 169 - depth 500m | place: Saudi Arabia: Red Sea | collected 2011-10-15 | depth 500 m | reverse complement strand
AAAAAAAGATGGTTTTTCTATTCGTTTACGTATGCTCTTTCACCGTTCTGAGCAAGGTCCATTCCAATTTCCTCCTCCTTTGGAGTAACTCGAATTCCACCTGGCCAGACCGCATCCATGATTTTCAGTATTACAATTGTAATACCAAATGCATAAGCTACTGATAACATTGCGCCAGCAATATTGATAGCTTGTTGCTCATAGCCTTCTGGTGTTCCAGTCCATGCACCAATACCATCGCCGGTATCCCATACATGTGGACTTGCAAGGGTTCCAGTCAAAACTGCACCTGTGAAACCACCTATTCCGTGTACACCCCATACATCGAGTGCATCGTCCCACTTTCGTGCGTTCTTGAATGCAACAGCACCATAACAAACTGTTCCTGCGGCTACACCGATTATGATTGAAGCCATTGGTCCAACCCAACCAGATGCTGGTGTGATTGCTACCAAGCCAGCTACGGCACCGGTTGCGGCACCGACAATACTGGGCTTGCCAGTATGACCCCATGACATCAATAACCAAGTTACTGAAGCCATGCCAGTTGCAGTATTTGTTACAGTCCAAGCGCTTACAGCAATGCCGTCTGACAATACTTCGCTTCCTGCATTGAATCCGAACCAACCAAACCAGAGTATTGAAGCTCCGAGAACGACCATTGGTACGTTGTGTGGTTCCATTGGAACCTTACCGTATCCAAGTCTTCTACCAAGAACTAGTGCTCCAGCAAGAGCTGCGAATCCAGAAGATATGTGAACTACAGTTCCGCCTGCAAAGTCAAGTCCATAACTTGGTGACAAGTCTGGATCAAAGTCCATGTTTCCTATGTAACCACCGCCCCAGACCCAGTGTGCTATTGGATCATAAACGAAGGTTCCCCATAGAAGAACAAAAATGCACAAGGCACTGAACTTCATTCGGTCAATTAGACCGCCAACGATAAGAGCTGGTGTAATGATAGCGAATGTACATTGGAACATTGCAAACAATTGATGTGGCACTGTGCCAGGCCATCCTTGACTACACATTCCTGCGTCTTCAGATTTCATCTGTTGCATCTGATAGTAATCAGACCAAGTGCCTTCACATGGACCTGGTTCACCTAGTGGTGCCCAAGCTGATACTTGGTTGAATCCAAGGTAATCAAGATTACCCATGAACATATTTGCATCACTATCAACAGAACCAAATGCTAGGGAATATCCCCATAGAACCCATTGAACGGACATAAGTCCAATTACAATGAATACCATACCAACAGTGTTCGTTGCGTTCTTTGATCTTGAAAGTCCTCCATAGAAGAATGCTACTCCTGGAGTCATGAACAAGACAAGTGCAGATGCAGTGATCATCCAAGCTGTGTCACCTGTGTCTATCAGACAGTACATATCAGGGACGCCATCGTCATCGGTATCCCACCAACACTCGTTGGGGTTACCAGTGTAAATTCCGGCGCCGCCATCAGGGTCTCCGACTACATACCCATCCATACCATCAGTGATCTGTTGGGCATAAGCCTGAGCCATTGCTCCTGTCGCGGTTACAGCGACTGCTACCATAAGTAATAGAGCATACTTATGGTTCTTAGTTTTCATCTTGTTTCACGGGAATAAAATGTGGTTATAAGTTTACAGTTGATTTATCTTTAAATGAAGTCAGTTATTTTATATACTAAAATAGGGATAGTATCACAATATTCTAATATTGTATCACGTTATGTTTATGAAGATGACGTCTATAATTATAGGCAAAATTAGGAGGTATGGTTATTGAAGAACAAACCAACCAAGCTTTCCATCTTTGATTCATTCAAGACAAAAGGCGATGAATTGACCGGTGAGGCAGTTAGGCAGAGACATATCATTAGCCATCTTGCAAGAGAGAAAAATTCTCTGCTAATGACACGAACTGCAATATCGCAGAATATTGCAGAAAAAAACAAAACTGCTTGGAAGAATGTCTATTCTGGGGTTTTTCGTGATTTGGATGAAATTCTTATCCCTATGGGCATTGTTGAAGAAGCCGGAAGGTTACCGCTTAAGCGAGGCCCTAAAGCACTACAGGAAAAAGGCATTCCATTCTATAATCTCACAAACAAGGGTTTCCTTGTAGCACTGTCTATTGATGAGGTTAAGAACAAAAATGAGCTTTTGCGTGATTTCTTGTCTACTGAGCAAATGGAGGATAAGGGGCTTGAAGATTCGATTAGAATCCTATTAGATATTTCACCGAATTTTGTATTTTCAATTTTTGAAAGATATGTTAAGGCATATTGTGATGGAAAAATCAAAGAACTTCTCCCATTTGAGATTTTACGGCTTAAACAAATTTTAGGTAAAAATTTTGGAATTCAGAGGGAATTATTGGAAGGATTTGTCTCGCTGTCCACGTCTCACAGGAAAAATATTCTAAGTCTGCTTTCAAAATTTGAATAAAATTGCCCACTTACAGGACCAATATTTCATGATTATAGATAATCTATTTAAGATACATAAGATAGGTGAATTATCGTGATTCCAAAATTTGATAATGTGGAGATGGGTGATAAAGACTACAAGCAGGTTGTTAGGGATGCCATAGATTCACTTGGTGAAGACGTCGGATTAAAGATAGACCCTGAGGATTTCCAAACAATTCATCTTCATGAGGTGACAAAGTGCTTGCGACAGTCTTACTATGATAGAACAGACCCGCTCAAGCAGGAACAGAGCAGTTTAAACAAGATCCTGGGCGGGTTGTTTCGAAAATTGAAATCACGTGCCACAGTAGGCGATTATGATATTAAAGATGGCATAAAGCTGAAAGGACAGGCAGATATGGTTGTACGCGATGTTGTGATGATCTTCAGATCTGTTGATGATTTTCCAGAAAATCCATTACCTTCTGACATTTTATACCTAAATGCCTGTATGTGGATGTTCGACAAGATTGAAGGAATTATTACATATATTACGCGAGATGGAAAAGAAGATTCCTTTGTAGCAACCAAAAATCAAAAGATGTTTGAGGAGGTAATTAGACGAACTAAGGTTTTTAATGACCTGCTCAAGGAAAAGAAAAAGCCAATAATTGAGCCAAGTGTGGAATGCCTCAATTGCCAGTACTATACAAGGTGCTTCATAAAAAAGAAGGAAGGAAAGTCAATATCAATCCCATCCTTGTTTGGCGCTAAGGAAATATAGAGTAAATATAATTTCGGCTACAACTCAAGTTATCTATAATATAATTAAAAAGAAAGTAGAGATATTCTACAAGTGTTTTTTTCTAAGCATTTAGTTCAGGATCAGGATGTCCTTTACCACGCAGACCGAATGTTACAACTGCCATTGCAATCATAACGCCTATTGCTGCTCCAAATGCTGCCATTGATGCTTCTGCCATTGTTGACATGCTTAAACTCAATGATATATACTATTGTCAATTTATTGTAAATTCTTACATATAATCACAATTTCCAGGTTTTATGATATAGCCAAGCCTATTTTGTGAATTCAAAAGATGCTATATTTTCTTGCCCTGAAGTTAACGAACTCAGATTGGAATATGCCTCTGCAGTGATTCGCCAGTTCAGTGCGTTTTTTCCCTCTACTAACGAAATCTCTAGTTTTTCCCAAAGTTCGGCATCGCCAGTATTTTTAACAATAAATTTTTCACCAATAGTAACGGGTCTTTCATTTAGAATAAGATAGTAATTTGAGGTATCAACAAAGCCTGTTGGACTACTGCCAACCTCACCAGCTACAATTCGAGTGTCATCATGAAAAACTGTATATTTAAGACGCTGAAGCATTACTGACTTGAAGTTTGGATTTGATACTATAAACTCGATGTCAAGAGTTGCCTGTTTTTCACTGATCTCTAAAACTGAAAGATTGTGAAACTCAATCTGAAGTGGTAAGACTTCCGGTTCTTGGAATGGTGCGAATTCCCCACCGCCAACGTCGCTGATTAACGTACCAGAAAATGCAATTATGGCCAAAACTATCGCAAGTCCTCCAGCCGCAACACCGACAAAAATTTTGGAGTTCAACGGTTTGGATTCTTGTATACATTTCTTAAATGTTGAGATAAAGTGCTTATAGTACTCTAGTTTCACTAAACTTGTGCAGTATTTTCAGGCCGTTCAAATTGGAAAGCAAAGAGCAAACAAAGCACAAATGGTCGCCACAGTAATAAAAACAGATGATGGCTATGTTACAATTTTAGTAGACGAAGATGGTTTTACCAAGGCACAGACAAAACCATTAGAAAAAGGGGAAGCAGGAAAAATCTTCAATAAAGTTTTGGATTCTGGTATTGCCGAATTTTCAGGAAAGGAAATAAAAATCTGGGCCGATACATTTCCAACAGTTCAAGATGAATTAAAATAAATCATTATGGGAGGATTATTTCAGTTCCTGTGCGCAGACCTTTCAGAGCCTTTTCAATATTTTTAATATCTGCCTTGATAATTTTTGTTTTTATTTTTGATCGCTCAATTACTTTTAATGCCACTATATCCATAAGGTCATATCCACCAGCCATCGAATTTTCACGCACTAGTAAACGGCGCAGATTCTTTAATTCTATTTGTTTGAATTTTTTTGCATTTTTGTTTTTACTTGGGTCTGAATCGTATACTCCATCTACATCTGTCGCATTTAGAAATTCTGTTGCCTTTACTTTTTCCGCAATAAGTGCAGCAGTTCCATTAGTACTTTGACCAGGATGCAAGCCGCCCGTAACAACGATTAGGTCGCTATCTACTGCATGTTTTACCTCGGTCAAAGTTGTTGGTGGATGAGGGTAAGCCTTGCCCTTGAATGCATAAATTAACAGTTTGGCATTTAGTCTTGATATCTCAATTCCAAGCTCATCTAGCGTGGATTCATCAGCCCCCGAAGATCTAGCGTGAGAAATAAAATGTCTAGCGATCTTTCCGCCGCCCGCAACTAATACTGGTTGTAAACTTTTACTTTTCTTTGCAAAAAATGTAGCATACTCCTTTAGGAGCTTTGTATTATCCATACTAAATAATTGGCCGGAAAGTTTGATCACGATTCTTTTTTTCATTATTTCAAGTCACCAAGGATTGATTTGGCTGCCATTTCAACTTTTTTGCGATTCTTTGCATAAGTATAAACCCTCAGAATTTTCATAAAGCCAGACATCACCGAAACAAGTTGGATCTGTGAAATAAGTATCTCTTTTGCAGTTGTTTTATTGCCATTGTTTTCCAGTAGGATGATCGATTTAGATTCTTTCTTTGATGGAGACAGCGGAATGGAAGGTGTGTTGGAACTGTCGACAAAAATTTCATTAATATCTATTTTTGATTTTTTTGAAATCTCCCCCCTTAATTCTTGCATGTGCTTTTTGGTTATAGCTTTACCAGTCAGAGTTGATTCAAATACTGATTTGAACAAATTCCGGTTTAGATAGTCGGTCGCAATTTTTTTAGAGGCTTTGAGTTTAGAATTGTGCTCAGGCAGATTCAACAGCTTTGCAAGTATTACATCATCTGACAGTTTTAGATATTCGTCTAGATTCATTGAGGAAAGGCCAAGTTCATCTTCTGCCAAATCTATAGCCTCTAGAAGCATTACTTCACCAGCTCTGACAGTCTTATGAAAATAAACAGCCTTGAACATCTGATATCTGGATATCATCATAGTTTCAAAATTTACTAGGGATGACTTGTCAAGTGCTAGCTTGTTTTTGTATACATCAAGAGAACGCGTCAGCCTGTGGTGGTCTATTTTGGCATGTTCTGCTCCAGTAAAGTAGCCATCACGCAAAAGATAATCCATCATGTCGGCACTTAAGGCACCAGATATTATCTCATTCATAAACTGTAATTTCGACTCTCCAAATGCCAATTTGGTTATGAGTTTCTTGTCAAAGCCGTTTTTTGAAATTATGTCACCAATCTTTGTCTTTAGTATGATATCCCTTCCCAAGTCTTCATGAGAGATATTTCTCTTTTCTTCAAAGATCTCTTCGAAAAGATGAGAGAATGGGCCATGTCCTATGTCATGCAACAAACCTGCTAGCCGTAAATTTTGGATATCATCAGAGGAAACTATGTCCTTTTCAGCAAGTGCCTGACCTGCCATGGAGGCTATGTGCATTACTCCAAGAGAATGTTCAAATCTGGTGTGCTGTGCCCCAGGGTAAATCAAATGAGCGCCTGAAAGCTGGCGTATTCTTCTTAATCTTTGAAAAATTGGTGTATCAATAATTTTTAGTTCATTATCATAAACCCTCACAAAATCATGAATTGGATCAATAATGTCAAGGTGTGTCATTCTCATATCCTAATTTTTTGAAAAATTATTTTAAGTATTTTTTTATGTACGTCGTACTTAGTGCCTGAGGCATTAACAATCTTCCATCTGTAGGTTTTTGCCAACATGCGATATATCTGGGAAATTTTTTTTGAAAATTCCTTATTTTTTTCGAATCTGTCTCTTTTTGATTTCTTGCGTGAAAATGATTCATTCTGTGAAACGTCTAAAAGAATAACAAGATCAGTCTTTGGAAGTTCAGCATCCAAGTTTTGCAACCATTTCTTATCAAGTCCATTTGCCATTCCATATACCAAATTAGAATGATAGTATCTGTTCATAATTAAAATGGAATTTTTTGCTGCAGCCTTTTTTATTTCATCAAGTTTTTCCCACCTGTTTAGGGCATAAAGATAGTGGATGATCTCGGGAGAAAACTTTCTTTGGCCGTGAAGGTAACTATTGATTTCCTTGCCAATAGTGGTTCTATAGTCAGGAAAGTTGAATATTGCAGTTTTGATTTTTTGTGATCTCAGGGCTTTGGCTAACATCATAGTTTGCGTCTTTTTTCCAGCCTGGTCCCCGCCCTCTACTGCAATTATCATATAGAAAAAAGGTGCCCCGCAATTAAAAATCTATCAAAATTTATAACATAAGAAAAATCATTTTAAAAAATGGGTTTGGTAAAATACATGGCAAAGGAATTTTTCAAAGAAATAGATAACAAATCTAGGGAATTTTTCGAGTTTGTGTTGCCACCTATAGATCTGCATCAGGAGGGTGATAACTTTATTGTTACTGTGGACATTCCTGGCTTTAACAAAAATGACATAAACGTAACTATGAATGGAAATGTATTATCAATCAAGGCAGAAAAGAAAGAAGAGACGAAAGGCAGAATAGTGATGAAGCAGCGTCCACTAGCCATTGACAAAAAAATCAAATTACCGATCACTGTTAAAGAGGGACAGGAGAAAGTAGGTTCTGCAAAATACACCAACGGAGTACTAACTATTAAAATTCCAAATTTAAAAAAGGGAAAAAAGATCTCGGTAAATTAACGATTTCTAGATGCTACAAATATTCCCATAATTACAGCAGATGCAATCATTCCAATAATTCCAAGGGTTTCATTTGACTGGAACAAGAATGCAGAGCCAAAAAACACAGCCCCAGACAAAATGCTTCCTGATAACAACGTGTTCGAACCACGTTTGTTTTTTTGCCGTAGAACACGGTTCTCATCCATGAATTTTTTTAACTCTGGTGCAATTGTGAGAGTATCATCAAGTGTCTTTGCAAATCTTTTGAACGAATGCTTGATCTCCTCAATATATGCGTCCTTGATCAAACTTTCCTCTTCTAGAATTTGCCTTAGAACCTTGATGAATTTGAAATCAACCTTATGAGTGTGATAGATTCCCTCGATAATGGTTGACATTCTAAGATATAATGCAAGATGCTTTGGCAGCTTGAATGGAAATTTTGACATTGTTTTATTGGCAAGGGCCATTAGTGCCTCAACTTCCATCTCGTCCGGCTTTTTGCCGTACATTGATTTTATGGACATGTTGATTCCTTGTTCTATCACCTCTCGGTTAAAGTCAGGTGCCAGCATTCCGAGTTCATCCATTGCGTTTACAGTTCTTGGAGGGTTTTTTTCTACAAGAGCAAGGTAGAGCCGCACAAGGCGCAATCTGGTCTCGTTGTTTAACCTTCCAATCATTCCAAAATCGTATAGGATTAAGGTTCCATTATCCATGACCGAGATATTTCCTGGATGCGGGTCTGCATGAAAGATGGAATGTCGTAAAAGCATAGTAAAGAAGACCTTGTGAACGTCAATTACTAGTTTTTGCCTGTCAATTCCCTTTTTGTTAAGCTCCTCAATGTTGGTGATCTTGATTCCTGGAATGTACTCCATAGTGAGTACGTTCTTTGTTGAATAGTCGTCATGTACCTCAGGGATTACTACGTTATCATATGGCTCCATGTTCTTTTTTATTTTTTTCAGGTTTTCAGACTCTTTAGAATAATCCATCTCCTCGTGAATAGACTCAACAAACTGCTTCATTATAGGAATGATTGAGAATCTTAAGTTTGGATCAACAAATTTCATTGCAAAAGGAATTATCTTCATCAAAACCTTAAGATCTTTTTCTACTTGCTTTTCAATTCCAGGGCGTTTTACCTTAACTATTACTTGCTGTCCGTTCTTTGTTGCTCTATGCACTTGGCCAAGTGATGCACCAGATAATGAGTTCTGATCCAGATCATCAAACTTTTCTTCAATTTTGCCAATGTCTCTCTCAATTATCGGCCTTACCTTCTCAAACGGAACAGCTGGTACACTGTCTTGTAATTTAGATAACTCCTCTAGATATGGTTGTGGTAAGATATCTGCACGTGACGAAAGCCATTGTCCAAACTTGATAAAGACAGGACCTAATGAGATACATGTATTGAGAATTCTTTGTGCATTTCTTCGAAATCTTTTTTCATCTATGTCTTTTCCTTCCTTTGAGACCCAAAGAATGCGATCTTTTCTTAGAGCTAGTATTACCGGAATCAGTTTGATGAACACGTAAATTGTTCTTGCAAGTACCAAGACCTTACTCCTTTAGTTTTTTTGAAATACGATAGCTAACGTATCCTGAAATTAAAGAAGCCAACAAGCCAGATGCAACTGATGATTTTCTTGAAAAATTATTTTTGTAAAGATAAGATGCAACCTTACTGCCGCCAATAATTGCACCAGCCAATCCAATTAACACTTCTGGAGCATCCCATACTAAATGGCGAATTGGGTCACTTCTTCCATAACGATATTGTTTTTTTGCGCCCATCTTGTTGCCCAATTTTGTTTCCTCAGCACCTTCTAGCATGAATTGTCTTAGTTGTTTTGGAATTTCAATCTCATTCATTTTGATGATCGAGTATCTCCGTAATTGCTTATATTTTTAGCTAGAATTATCATTGTGATAAATGGCAAATGGGAAAAAAATCTTAGTGTCTATTGGTTTTACAGTTTTTTCTGAAATGTTCAGTTAATAAAAGTGGAGAGAGAGATAAGCCAACCAAGATAACCTTGATTTGACTGTCTCTTTTTCCATAAGCTCTAAAAAATACAAAGTTAAAAACATTCTATGATAAAAAATATTACTCTATGAGTAGTTTAACAATGACCTAGTTTAGCTGCTCTGCTTCTTTCTAGTTTTGATAGACTCATGCTAGATTTTGAGTTATAGTTATGAACATTATATGGACATAGTCATTATTATTTGATAATTTTGATTATTTTCAGAGTCTAGGATTGAATTTTTTTGCTGACGTACGGGATTTTTCCTTTTCTATAGAAGAAGTAAACAATTCCAAGTATCACCATAATAGTAATTATCCCACCTATCATGGAACCATAGTCAGTATTATCAGCAAATGGACTAATGGTTATGGTTGTATCAAATGAAATTTCATGTTCAACACGCATTGAATCTTTGTATGAAACAATAATCCTAATGTCATGTTCACCGAAACTAAGCATTCCATCAGATTCTATTGGAATGTTAAATGGGACTGGAGAGTCAGGCTCAATTTCATCAATATATTGAGATGATTCCTTGATGCTCGAGTCTCCTACCGGTTGTAATTTAACAAATCCAAAAAGCCCATCAGTATTTCCCTCGTTTAGAATTTCACCTATTACAGTTTGTTTCCCTGATAACTCGATTACCTTTACTCCATAAATTGACGGCTTGACTAAACCATTAATGTAAATATCTGCAATTCTTGTTACGGATGTTTGGTCTCCATGAGCATTAAAATAAGTAATTTTTACGGGGATACGTAACGGCTCGTTTTTCAAACTTTCTGGAACAAATACATTAAATGAGAACGTCTTTGTAGAATCAGGCTCTACATTTCCAACGTTCCAATGATTTTTGTCAAAGATGACTTTCTCTACATTGGTTGTAGATGCACTTGCAGAAGAGATTGTTGTAGATGTATTTTCCAGTACGATATCAACATTCGATAAAGTAGAAGAACCTGCATTTGAAATTTCCAAAACAACATCATTATTTGTAATTGAAGTTATGACAGGAGTAAGAGCTTTCAGATTTACAATGCTTTCACCGGTCACATTAAAAGTAAAACCAAATGTATCCTGACGTACTCCCGCCTCTCGTATTCTAGAATAATCAAGCTTGATCGTGCCTGGATATGATTTAAGCGAAGCATTTTCAGCTATATCTACAAAAAATGTCAAGTGAAAATTACTGCCTGCAGTAGCCTTTTGATCGCTATCAGCGTATATTGGCATATATTTTCCGTTTGCAGAAGTGAAATCTGTTGGTACGAAAAGCTGCCCACGAATGCCTACCACATCGCTGTTTCCTATGTTAGCCATTGAAATTGTTAATGGAATATTTTTGTCGCCAGGTCCAACTTCCATCTTTGTTGTTGATGTTCCAAAATAGGCGTCAAGAAATTTTATTCCAGTTATGTTTGTGTTTATGAGTCCTTGTGGTGCTCCCACAACTTCTCCATATGCATCAGATACAAAAGCACCCACCAAGAAAATTACTAAAAGATAAGAAATTTTGTAATTCATGCAATTACCTCCATTTTGGTTAAATGGTCTCCCTCAAATGCATGGCCGTCTTTAATGGTGATAACTCTATCAACACTTCCGAATTGAGCCCTTTCATGGGTTACAACTATGAAGGTTTGGTTTAGATCTTTTGCCATCTTTTTCATTAGTTGAACAACATTTTCTGCAGTGACCGAGTCCAAGTTTCCCGTTGGCTCATCTGCTAAAACTATTGTAGGATTATTCACAAGCCCACGTGCAATAGCAGCCCTTTGGGCCTGACCACCAGAAATTTTGTTGGCTCTCTTGTATAATTGATCACCCAAGCCCACTTGTTCTAGAACCTTTTTTGCTTTGTCAAGAATGTTTGAAGAATTAAACCGGATTTGGCTGGGAAGTAAAACGTTCTCTAAAACAGTAAGGTCTGCCAAAAGATTGGAAAACTGAAAAACAAATCCTAGCTTTTCATTTCTGAACTCAGAGATCTCGTTATCAGTAAGATTAGAAGTATCAAATCCATCTATCATTACTTTACCTTCAGTTGGATGATCAAGCAATCCAATCATATTCAGTAAGGTAGATTTTCCGGAGCCAGAGCTTCCCACAATCAATACAAATTCGCCCTTTTTTATGGAAAATGAGATGTTGTCAATAGCTAAAACTTGGGTTTCCGCTTCCCCATAGATCTTGGTCAGATTTTCAACTTTTAATGCAAAATCAGACAGTTCTCATCGCCTCCACAGGTTGCTTTTTTGTAGCACGATACGAGGGATATATTGACGCAATCACGGCTAGAATAAATGCCAGAAAGGCAGTCTCGCCTATTTTTTGCAAGTTATAGTTAACCTCCAGCGCTAAACTTCCCTGAAATTCCATTTTTGTTATTTTTGCATAAGTTGTATAACCTAGACCCATTGCAGTGCCTACGCCAGCACCCACTGTACCAATTATCATTCCCTGGATAATGAAAATAATCAAGATGTCTTTTCGCCTAGCGCCAATTGCGCGCATAATTCCAATCTCTTTTGTTTTGCTGTTTACCAACATCATTTGTATGGTAAGGATAGCAAATGCAGATGACATCATTCCAAAATAGCCAATTAAATTAATCATGGCAATTCCAGATCTAAACCCTGACAGAGTGGATTCAGCAGATTCCTCAATGGTTTCGGCTTTCAGATTGTCGTTTGGAAACGCCTGTAAAAATTGATTTTTAATTTGTACTGCGTCAGACACATTTTTTGGCTCTGTTAAACGGACTAAGATTGATTTTGATTCGCCCGATCTGTCTAACATGTCACGCAAAGTATCTATGTGAATTATTACACTCCTATCAAATCCCTGTCCACCTGCAGTTCCAGAAATGCCAGTTACAACAAACCTCTTCTTTTGTTCAATGCCCCACTGATCCACTACTGTAAGTTTTACGCTATCGCCAACTCGGATTCCCTGACACTTGTCCTTACCTGTGCTTTCTGTTGCTGTAGGGTCAGTCCCACCTGACATGAAAGACCCACCTTGTGAACAGCCCCCAAGATCATTTGCAACTGATTCTCCAACTACAATTGAGTTACGGGCGTAGACATATTGCCCCTCGCCAACTGTAGTATGGATTTTGGATGCTCTAATGTCAGAAATGGGGTCAACACCAAGAATTGGTACATTAAAGCGTTCATGTAACTGCCCATAAATTCTAGCCTCGGCAGTGGCCGAGGCTTCAAGCCTCGGTGTTGCTGCTTCAACATTTGGGATCCGTTCAAACCAATTTATCAAAACAATATCTGATTTTTCAATCGTAGAGCTTTCTTCATCGTAAACATAGATGTCCCCAAAACGGTAATCCGTCATATCACGAATGATAGCATCATAGATTCCCTGAAAAATTACAAAATTAACATTAATTACTAAAATTCCTATGGAAACTGCAAGTACAGCCCCGATGAGACTTCCCTTTTTGTTTACAAGCATTCTTTTTGCTATATTCAGCCGATAATCCACGAACAAAATATTATTGTCTTTTATATAAAGGATCTACATCCTAGTGCTAACAAATAGGACATAATTAACTATAATAAGCACTATTCAAAATATACTAGCAATGAAACTTAACAAAACAGACAATTTAGATGTCAAGATTCTTAGCGATTTGCTGAACAATTGCAGAGAATCAGACAGACAGATCGGGCAAAAAATTGGACTATCAGGAGTCGCTGTAAAGTCAAGAATTGATAAAATGCTGAAATTAAAACTGGTTGAAAAGTTCACTTTGAAGATTGAACCACACCTTTTGGGATACAACGTAATCTATCTTGTAACAACAGGCCAGGACGTAAACGAAATTGTAAAACAGGTAAAGCTAGTGGGCGAACCATTTTTCATAGTACCATGCGTTGGTGGTTACTCAGCCTGTGGAATTGTTGTAAAGGGTGAAGTCGAGCAAAAGATTGGTATAATTAAAAACTTGCTAAAACAAGTTAGAATTCTAAATATCTTTGAAGCGGAAGATGCCGGAATAGAATCAAATCTTACCAAAACAGATCTTGACGTGATTGAACAATTATTGAAAAATCCGCGGGAGCAGATTGATGTTGTTGCGAAAAATGCAAAGATCTCATCCAAGACGGTTGCAAGATCTATAGAAAAGCTTCAGGAAAATTCTGCATTCCAGTTTACTCTAACATATAATCCCGCAAAAATAAAACCATACATATCACATGCGGTATTATGTGTGGTTAACGGAAACATAAAGAATTTACTGAAAAAATTGAAAAAACAATTTGAGAATCATTTTATGCAGATTCCGTTTATCGCAAAAAACCAGATTGTCTTATTTTTGTACAGTGAGGACATATTCCAGATGGACGAGATGGTACAGAAAGCAGACTCTGTTGAAAATGTGATTGGAGTTGAAAATTTTATGCCAAAAAAAATTAGTCTTCCAAATGATTGGATCAAAAACGCAATCAGAGAAAACCGTAAATCTGAAAAACTTCATCTACCTATCAGACAAATTAATATGTAATTAGCAGGCACACAAATCAAATTATTTGATCTGTGTTGGTATCAATAGTATCATCGTGGTGTTAAATTGCTTTTCCGTGTAATGTATTCAGATGACTACATTTAACGACTTGCCAGATATTCCTGAAGAAGTGACGATCACAGTTACTGACTTTGAACAGTTAGAGTCTATCATTGAGCGCTACTTTCCTAACAAGTTTTTTTATTTGAAACATATTTTGGCGGCAGGGTACAGCACACTTTTTATTAATGGCATAACACAGCCAATTTCATTATTTTTACTCGGAGATCCAAGCACAGGGAAGAGTAAGATATTAGAAATCATGCGAGGTTTGGACAAGGTTCGAGTTTCAGATATATTCAGCCCAGCCTCGTTTGTGAGCGGAGCAAGGGATATTGAAGGTGGAGATCTGCTACCCAGATTGCGAAATAGATGCCTGGTTACGCCTGAGCTTGGCGTTCTGTTCAAAGATCGTAACCTTCCACAGACGCTTGGCATGTTGACCCGTCTGTTGGATGGACAGGGTTATGTTAGGCATACTGGATTTGGGGAAGTTGGTATTCACGAAAATGTCAGATTTAACTGGTGTGCAGCAATAGTGAAAATACAACCGAAAATTTGGGATCTTCTTGGGCACCTCGGGCATAGATTGCTGTTTTTGCACCTAGAAAATGAAGATGAATCAGTCGAAGCCGTTGAAAACAGGCTGGTTCGCATGATTACTGAAGATCGTGACTTTTTTGAAAAATTGTCTATTTGCCGTAGTGCTGTGATTGCATTTTTCCAAAATATTCAAGATAGATATCCTAACGGAGTCACATGGAACACAGCCATGGACAACCCACGGGCAAAGCAGATCATAGTCAAGGCTGCGTTAATGCTGAAATCCCTACGTGGAACCATTGATCCAAAAGACGCAACAAATACAATATTTGAGGAACCCACCAGATTGACTCAATCATTATACAACATCTGCCGTGGTTATGCATTGATGCACTACAGAACACACATTATCGTCAATGATGTTGAATCTGTCCTAACTGTCATGTTGGATTCAGCACCGCCAGAACGCAAGAAGTTACTCTTAACGTTGCTCAAACAGAATGGCGAGATCGACGCAGATCAATACATGGAAATATCAGAGTACAGCCACAAGAGAGTTCTAGACGAATTCAATGATTTTGAAATCTTGAACATTGTAGAGTTCATTCCGGACAATTCTATGAAAAGGATAAGACTGAAACCAGAGTTTTCCTGGCTGCTTAATAAGAAAATTCTTAAGATGATTAAACTGCATAACTGAACAGTTTGAAAAAAAAGACAGTCTATAAAGGAAAGCCAGTAAGCATCGATGTTTACAATCTCACAATAGAAGGGCGAAAAGTTCGTCGTGAGATAATACAGCATCCAGGAGCAGCTGCAATTCTTGCGTTTGATGAGAAAGGAAAGATCATTCTTGTAAGGCAGCATAGATTTCCACATGGATATGTTCTGGAGATTCCAGCTGGGACTTTGGAAAATGGTGAAACTCCAAGGAAATGCGCTCTTAGGGAGATTGAGGAAGAGACTGGTTACAAGGCTAAAAAAATGACCCATTTTCTTACCTATTATCCATCTATTGGCTATAATCAAGAGGCAATTCATTGCTTTGTAGCCTCTGGGTTGATTTGAAGAAACTGATCAATATGATAAAGAAAGATAAGATCATAGACTCGAAGACGATTTGTGCTGTAATGGTTTATGCCGCACAAAAAAAATTATTTTAATTATTTGTAGCTTGGCTTTATTAGATCCAATATATCGGACCAAGATTTTTCATAGTTTTCAATTCGTTGAAGAAGCTCTAAAAATCCAAGAACCCCAGATTCCTGAAGTGTTTTAGAAATTCTTACATCATGGATTTTTTTCAAAAATTTTTTGTGAAGCTGAATTGTGGTTATGGCAAGAGCCCTATCATTTGATACAAATGCGTCAACTGATTTGGTTTGTATTTCCTCGATATCTTTTGCAATATCACAAATTAAATTAAAATGTGATTTACCCATAATTTCTACTGAATGTGAGATTGTTTCAGTGATATTCGCTATCGTATCTCCAGCATTCTCAATTATATTGGCTGCTAATCTATAATCCAAAATATCCATATCTCCCAGATTGAATGTTCCAGCAAGTCTTTTATCCACAATCGCACTGCGAATTAGCCTTACAAGAAGAAAATACTGTCTATTAATTTCACTATCACGATCAGCTAGGGATCGTAGTTGTCCGAGATTTCGAAGTATTGTTAAATGATCCATTCCAAAAACATCAATAAACATTCCCTGTGCAATAGAGCTCATTCTCTTTAGAATTTTTTGTGGATTTACTGATGATTCGTCAAGCAAAAATTGTGCCGTAATGGTTTTTGCATCTTCATCAATGATTTCAATTGCTACTAAACTTCTCATTGAAGCTCTGATATTTTCTCTGTCTTTAATAGAAATTGCAGACTTGCCTTTGATTCGAATAAGATCATATCCAAGCAAGTACGCACCAGTAATGTTAGCTACAACACTATCCTCTTTTGAAAGTGGATATGAAATTTCAACTTCCTTTGTTGGTTTTTTATTTTGTTGTGTTGTAATAGATAGATTGTTTTGCGTTGTCTCAATCTCAACCTGCGAACTTTTGTCCAGTTTATTGGCATCAACCCACTCTTTTGGCAATGAAACTAGAATACTACTTCCAATCCTCTGCAGGCGACGCGTAAATGTTGTCAATTTATACTAATTTAAACTATTTAAGCCAAGTATTAATATTTTATGAGATTTTAGGTTTGGAT
>LULF01000573.1_pt1 | contig 16885 bp, 12 predicted proteins | sample 728221 | NCBI WGS metagenome assembly LULF01 (sample SAMN03860296, study PRJNA289734) | marine metagenome | biome: seawater column; feature: ocean; material: water; isolation source: Red Sea water column Station 169 - depth 500m | place: Saudi Arabia: Red Sea | collected 2011-10-15 | depth 500 m | reverse complement strand
GCCTGTCGGCGTTCCCTCGCGAGAAGGCGGAGGTCGAGGGTGATGCCGCACGGCAGCAGGCCAAGGCCGGACTGGAGGAGATCCGCCTGGTCGCCGACCGGATGGCGTCCCTGCGCGAGACCGAGGTGCTGTGGATGTCGGACGCTCGCGGACCGGTGCTGCACGTGGCACCCATCGACGTCTCGGGCAGCCTGCGCGACAAGCTGTTCGAGGAGAAGACCGTCGTCCTCACCAGCGCCACGCTGACCGTCGGCGGCGGGTTCGAGCCCGTGGCCGCGTCTGTCGGCCTGTGGCGCGACGATGCTGACCGGTGGACCGGGCTCGACGTCGGCTCGCCGTTCGACTACCGACGTCAGGGCATCCTCTACGTCGCGAAGCACCTGCCTCCGCCTGGACGCGACGGCATCACCGACGCGCAGCTCGACGAGATCGCCGACCTCCTCGAGGCCGCCGGTGGCCGGACCCTCGGGCTGTTCTCCTCACGTCGCGCCGCGGAGGCCGCGGCCGAGGGCGTCCGCACGCGCCTGCCGGGGCGGGAGATCCTCTGCCAGGGCGATGCGCACCTGTCGGAGCTGACGCGCCGGTTCGCCGCCGAGGAGGAGACCAGCCTGTTCGGCACGTTGTCGCTGTGGCAGGGCATCGACCTGCCGGGCGACACCTGTCGGCTGGTTGTCATCGACCGGGTGCCGTTCCCTCGCCCCGACGACCCGCTGATGAGCGCCCGTCAGCGACTGGTCGAGAAGCGGGGCGGCAACGGGTTCATGAGCGTCGCCGCGTCGCATGCAGCGCTGCTCCTCGCCCAGGGTGCGGGACGGCTGATCCGGCGCACCGACGACCGCGGCGTGGTCGCGATCCTCGACCCACGCATCGTCACCGCCAGGTACGGCAGCTTCCTGGCTGCGTCGCTGCCGCCGCTGTGGCGCACGACCGACCGTGCTGCCGTGCTCGGCGCGCTGCAGCGGCTCGACACCTGAGGGCCCCGAGAGCACGCAGACCCCGCACCTCACGGCGCGGGGTCTGCGGGTCGGGCGACGGCGACCAAAGGACAGGGTTCAGAGACGACGCAGGACCGTCGTGACCTTGCCCAGGATCGTGGCGTGGGTGCCGTCGATGGGGGGGTAGTCGTCGTTGTGCGGGAGCAGCCAGACCTGGCCGTCCTTGCGCTGGAACGTCTTGACAGTGGCCTCGCCGTCGAGCATGGCGGCCACGATCTCGCCGTTCTCGGCGACCGGCTGCTGTCGGACGACCACGTAGTCGCCGTCGCAGATCGCGGCGTCGACCATCGAGTCGCCGCGCACCTCGAGCAGGAACAGCGTGCCGTCACCGACGAGCGTGCGGGGGAGCGGGAAGATCTCCTCGACCTGCTCCTCGGCGAGGATCGGCCCGCCGGCGGCGATCCGCCCGACCATGGGCACGTACGTGGCCTCGGGGCGCTGGTCGCCGAATCCCGTCTCGTCGACGAGGGAGTCGTCGGCCGAGCTGAGCGTCCGTCGGGCCTTGACGACCTCGGGCAGGAAGATCTCGATCGCGCGGGGACGGTTGGGGTCGCGCTTGACGTAGCCGAGGCGCTCCAGCACCCGCAGCTGGTGCGCCACGGACGACGTGCTGGCCAGTCCGACGGCGCCGCCGATCTCACGCATGCTCGGCGGGTAGCCGCGCTGCTCGATCTGGTCGCGCATGAAGTGGAGGATCTTCTGCTGGCGTCCGGTGAGACCGGTCATCTCGTCGACCGGTCCGTCGGGGAGCTCGCGCACGGAGTTGCGTGAGCCCTTCGGGCGGCCGCGGCGCGGGGCCTCGCTGGACGGGTCGACAGCGTCGTCGGCTGGGTCGTCGGCTGGGGTGTCGTCGCTCATGGGGACCACGCTAGACCTCGGGAAGGACGTTTACAAACACATGTTCGACAGCGTGTCGCCGTTCGAACAAGACCCTCCACGGGGCTCCTCGCGGGTGCGCTCGAGCTTGAAAACGGTGGCAGGGACGGGTGTCATCGGTCACGATCGAACATTTCTTCGCATGACTTCTGCCTGGAATCGCAGTGGTGACCGGGCAGAGATCGACATCCTGTTCGACAGGGGGCTGCTTTTGTCGGCACCTTCCCCTACAGTCGTACACGTGTTCGATCGAACATCTGTTCGCCGGATTCGCTGAGCAACCGCCCGCGGAGGACCGACGTTCGAATGACATCGGCAGGCGTTCGATCGACACACCAGACCTCGCACGATCCTCTTCCTTCCCCGGAGGCCCCCATGAGCACCATCTCGATCACCACGTACGACCGTCGCAGCCTGCGTCGTCCCGCCGTTGCCGCTCCTGTCCGGCTGACCCGCCGTGGTCGCCTGGTGCTGGTGCTCGCGGTCATCGCCGCGCTCGCCGTGGGTGCGGTCGTGCTCGGCTCCTCCACGGTCGCCACCGACGAGGCCGGCGCCGTGCCCGCCACGCGCGTCGTCACCGTCCAGGAGGGGCAGACCCTCTGGCAGATCGCCGCCGAGGCCAACCCCGAGGGCGACGTGCGCGACACGGTCGACGACATCATGCGCATGAACTCCCTGCCGAGCGCCGGTGACCTGCAGCTCGGCTCCGACCTGGCGGTCCCGGTCTACCAGTGACCCGGCCGTCCGGCCCCGCGCGTCGGGCACCATGGGGGCATGGCTCCCGGACCTGACGCGCACCCCCTGGTCGTCCACGTCGTCGCAGATGCGACCGACCGCGACGGCGGGCACGTGCTGGAGCGGCTCGAGGAGCTCGGCGCCGAGATCGACTGGCTCGACCGCGACGACCTTCCGCCGCACTGGGACGCCAACGGCGTCGACCTGCTGCTCCTGCTCGGTTCGGAGCGCTCCGCGCACGACCCGCGGTGGGAGTCGGTCGTCGAGCAGGAGTCCGACATGGTCCGCGTCGCCGTCGGCACCGGGACGCCCGTGATGGCGATCTGCTACGGCGCCCAGCTCGCGGCACGAGCCCTCGGCGGCACGTCGTACCGCGGCGACGGAGCCGAGGCCGGCTGGAAGCGCATCGACACGATCGACGAGGTGCTCTGCCCGGAGGGCCCGTGGGCGCAGTTCCACCAGGACGTGCTGGCCCCGCCGCCGACCTCGACCGTCCTCGGCCACTCCTGGTTCGGGCCGCAGTGCTTCGTGGACGAGGCCTTCGGCGGGCGGGTCATCGCCTGGCAGTTCCACCCCGAGGTCACGACGGCGACGTTCGCCCGCTGGGTCGACGAGGACGCCGCGCTCGTGCGCGCGGAGGGCTCGTCGCCGGCCGAGCTCAAGCGCCAGGCGCTCGCCAATGCCGTGCGGAGCCGTCAGGCCGCGCACGACCTCGTCGACGCGGCGCTGGCGTACCTGCGCGTCCGGACCTCCTAGGCGTCCGGGTCAGGACGTCGTGACGTTGAACAGCCAGGCCACGCCGAACTTGTCGTTCAGCAGGCCGAACTCGTCGCCCCATGGCGCGGGCGCCAGCGGCACCACGACCTCGGCGCCGTCGCTGAGCGCGGTGAAGTAGTCGCGTAGGCGCTCGTCGTCGCCCGTGAGCGCGATGTTGATGGCGGTGCCCATCGCGGGGTCGTCGCCACCCGGTGGCGTGTCGGAGGCCATGATGTCCAGCCCGGCGTCGGACACGAGGTGGCCGTGCATGACCAGGTCGGCCCGCTCGGGGTCGTCGCTCATGCCGTAGTCGCCGAAGGTGGCGATCGTCAGCTCGCCTCCGAGGACGGAGTGGTAGAACTCCAGCGCCGCGCGCGACTGGTCGCGGAAGTTGAGGTACGGGTTCAGGCGGATCGTCATGGACCCATCCTGCTCGCTCCTGTTCCGAGATGGAACAGAACGGCTGGATCCGCTGACGAGACGTCCCGCGACACGCGCTCCGGGGCGCCGTGCAGGAGGAGTCGTAGCGCCCTGACCTGCGCAAATGCGACCCCTGCGAATTTGTCGGAGCAGATCGGTTGACTGGCTTGCACGACCTTGTGCCGAGGCGTACCGTAGCCACTACATCTAGTGATTACACCGATGTAGTTCTCCACATCTAGTCCCACAGAGAACGATGAGTTACCCACAGGAATGACGGGGAATCCACCGGGAATCCCCAGATCCGTCCCCAGGTCGGTCGGCCCCGACCGACCCGATCAGCCCACCGAGAGGAGAGCACGATGAACTGTCCCTTCTGCAAGGACGGCGACACCCGCGTGCTCGACTCGCGCGTGGCCGACGACGGCGGCGCCATCCGCCGACGGCGCGTCTGTGGGAACTGCCAGAAGCGGTTCACGACCATCGAGCAGATGCAGCTCACCGTGCTCAAGCGCTCCGGCGCCACCGAGCCGTTCAACCGCGAGAAGGCCGTCGCGGGTGTCCGCAAGGCGTGCAAGGGTCGCCCCGTCTCCGACGACGACCTCGCACGTCTCGGCCAGCAGGTCGAGGACGCGCTGCGCGAGAGCGGGGCGGCGGAGATCGCCGCCGACGAGGTGGGGCTGGCCATCCTCGAGCCGCTCAAGTGTCTCGACGAGGTCGCCTACCTGCGGTTCGCGAGCGTGTACAAGGCGTTCGACTCCGTCGACGACTTCGCGACCGAGATCGCCGAGCTCATGGCTCGCGCGGCCGACGGGGAGCTCGCCGAGCACACGGCCCACCGTGACGAGCCCCGTGAGCACGACAGCACCACGCAGCACCCCTGAACCACTGCTCGTCCCGCGGGACGAGCGGACGCACCACAGCAGCACGGCCTGAGCCTCGGGCCCACCTTTTACACACCCTCAGCGAGACCACAGGAGCAATCTCATGACGGAGACGGTCGACGGATCGACGAGCCGGGCACAGTCCGGGCGCGCGCGTGCACGGAAGGCCAAGGGCCTGTCCATCGAGCGCGTGTACACCACCGAGGGCGTGCACCCCTACGACGCCGTGACGTGGGAGCGTCGCGACGTCGTGCAGACCAACTGGAAGACCGGCGAGACCGTCTTCGAGCAGCGTGGCGTGGAGTTCCCCGACTTCTGGAGCGTGAACGCGTCCACCATCGTCACCACCAAGTACTTCCGTGGTGCCGTCGGCTCGCCCGAGCGTGAGCAGAGCCTGCGCCAGCTGCTCGACCGCGTCGTGCTCACCTACACGAAGGCGGGCAAGGAGCACGGCTACTTCGCCACCGACGCCGACGCCGAGGTCTTCGAGCACGAGCTGACCCACATGCTCCTGCACCAGGTCTTCAGCTTCAACAGCCCCGTCTGGTTCAACGTCGGCACGTCGAGCCCGCAGCAGGTCAGCGCCTGCTTCATCCTCGCCGTCGACGACTCGATGGACTCGATCCTCAACTGGTACCGCGAGGAGGGTCTGATCTTCAAGGGTGGGTCGGGCGCCGGCCTCAACCTCTCGCGCATCCGTTCGTCCAAGGAGCTGCTCCGCTCCTCCGGCGGCACCGCGTCCGGTCCGGTCTCCTTCATGCGCGGCGCCGACGCGTCCGCCGGCACCATCAAGTCCGGCGGCGCCACGCGTCGTGCGGCCAAGATGGTCGTCCTCGACGTCGACCACCCGGACATCGTCGAGTTCGTCGAGACCAAGGAGCGCGAGGAGGAGAAGATCCGCGTGCTCCGCGACGCGGGCTTCGACATGGACCTCGGTGGCGAGGACATCACCAGCGTCCAGTACCAGAACGCCAACAACTCGATCCGCGTCGACGACGCGTTCATGCGTGCCGTCGAGGAGGGCACCTCCTACGGCCTGCGCGCCCGCACGAGCGGCGAGGTCATCGAGGAGATCGACGCGAAGGAGCTGTGGGGCAAGGTCGCGAAGGCCGCGTGGGCCTGCGCCGACCCGGGCATCCAGTACGACTCGACGATCAACGACTGGCACACGACGCCGGAGACGGGCCGCATCACCGCGTCCAACCCGTGCTCGGAGTACATGCACCTCGACAACTCCAGCTGCAACCTCGCCAGCCTGAACCTGCTCAAGTTCCTCTCCGAGGACGGCACGACGTTCGACGTCGAGCGGTTCGTCAAGAGCGTCGAGCTGATCATCACGGCGATGGACATCTCGATCTGCTTCGCCGACTTCCCGACCGAGGCGATCGGCGAGACCACGAAGGCCTACCGTCAGCTCGGCATCGGCTACGCCAACCTCGGCGCGATGCTGATGGCCTCGGGCCTGGCGTACGACTCCGACGGCGGCCGTGCGCTGGCCGCGTCGATCACGTCGCTGATGACCGGCGTGTCCTACCGTCGCTCGGCCGAGCTGGCCGGTGTCGTCGGCGCGTACGACGGCTACCAGCAGAACGCCGCCCCGCACACGCGGGTCATGCGCAAGCACCTCGCCGCCAACGACGACATCCGCACGATGCACTCGATGGACATCGCCGTGCAGCGTGAGGCCACCAAGCAGTGGGCCGACAACCTGAAGATCGGCGAGAAGAACGGCTGGCGCAACGCCCAGGCGTCCGTACTCGCCCCGACCGGCACCATCGGCTTCATGATGGACTGCGACACGACGGGCATCGAGCCCGACTTCTCGCTGGTCAAGTTCAAGAAGCTCGTCGGTGGCGGCTCGATGCAGGTCGTCAACCAGACGGTCCCGGTCGCGCTCAAGAAGCTCGGCTACACGGGCGAGACCATCGAGGCGATCATGGAGTACATCGCCGAGAAGGGTCACGTCGTCGACGCCCCCGGCCTGAAGACCGAGCACTACGAGGTCTTCGACTGCGCCGTCGGTGACCGCGCGATCAAGCCGATGGGCCACGTGCGGATGATGGCAGCGGCCCAGCCGTTCCTGTCCGGCGCGATCTCCAAGACGGTCAACATGCCGGAGACGTCCACGGTCGAGGAGATCGCCGACGTCTACTTCCAGGGTTGGAAGCTCGGCCTGAAGGCGCTCGCCGTCTACCGCGACAACTGCAAGGTCGGCCAGCCGCTGTCCTCGCAGAAGAGCCAGGACGACAAGACGTCGGCCAGCGCGACCGCCGAGGCGACCCCCGAGGTCAAGACGGTCGTCGTCGAGAAGCCGATCCGTCGCCGTCTGCCGAAGTCGCGTCAGTCGATCACGACGTCGTTCAGCGTCGGCGGCGCCGAGGGCTACATGACTTCGGGCGCCCACGAGAACGGCGAGCTGGGCGAGCTGTTCCTGAAGCTCGGCAAGCAGGGCTCGACCCTGGCCGGCGTGATGGACGCCTTCTCGATCGCGGTCTCGATCGGCCTGCAGTACGGCGTGCCGCTGGAGACGTTCGTGCAGAAGTTCACGAACCTCAAGTTCGAGCCGGCGGGTCTGACGGACGACTCCGACGTCCGCATGGCGCAGTCGATCATGGACTACGTCTTCCGCCGTCTGGCGCTGGACTACATCGACTACGAGACGCGGTCGGCGCTGGGCATCCACTCGGCCGAGGAGCGTCAGCGCTACCTCGACACGGGCAGCCACCAGCCGATCAGCAAGGGTTCGACGGCTGCAGAGCTTGTCGAGACCCAGCCGGAGACCCTGAAGGAGGCCGCGACCGCCGAGGCCGCGACCACCGCCGAGGTCCCCGCGGACGTCTCCGCGGAGCAGGCTCAGGCCGACACGGCCAAGCCCGCCCCGAAGGCGGCGCACACGTCGGCCGAGCTCCTCGAGGTCATCACCGGCTCCGCCGTCGACTCGCCCCTGTGCATGACCTGCGGCACCAAGATGCGTCCCGCCGGCTCCTGCCACGTCTGCGAGGGCTGCGGCAGCACCAGCGGCTGCAGCTGACAGTGTTCCGCATTCCTGGCGGGTACCGAGCTATGGGCTCGGTGCCCGCCAGGTCTTGCTTGCAGCCGTTCGGAGGCGGCGAGGCAAAGACGTTCCACGTCAATGCACCACCGAGCGCAGGTTCGGGTGTCAGCCCGTCGCTTGAAAGCGCTCGAAACGAACGGCGAGGCGCTCCGCGTCGGGCCGGTCACCGTGGTTCTTCGGAAGTTTGATGTGACGCCCGTCCATGTGCTGAAGTCCGTACTTCAGCATGGGCCCGTCTACTTCTTCGAGGACCGACGGATTGATCCTGACCTCGAAGTCAGGAGAGACGCCGAGAATGTCACTGTCGTAGGCCGCGTGGTGGATCTTGCACAACGCGAGGCCGTTTTGGACGACCGGTTCGCCGGAGTCCTCCGAATCTCCGATGATGTGCGCTGCGTCCAAGAGCCGGCCGTGGCGCAGAGCGCACACGGCGCACTGGGTTTCGTAGGCGCGGAGTACACGGCCGCGGAACTCGGCTTGGTGCAGGCGCTGCCTCGTGACGCGCGAGATGTAACGGCGTTCGGCTTCCGTCGGGTTGGATGGGTCCGCCAGGAACCGGATGCTCTCATCGAGAGCGAGCAGGAAGTAGCGCTCCTCGATGACGTCAGCTGCCACGTAGACGGGGAAGATCGGAACGTAGATCTTCGGCTCGATCTTCCGCAGGAGGATGATCGGACTACCGAGCTCGTAGGCGCGACGCAGCTTCCTGTTATCGCCGTCGGTCCCGCCTGCGCGGTAGTCGTATCGGAAAAGACTGCCGTCGAGCTCCGCATCTGCATAGGGGCCCGTCGGCGACGACATGACCGTGAGCGTCGCTTCCATCTCTTTCGGGTTCCGGATCCCCCGCGAGTAGTCGATGAGCTTCCAGCTCATATCGGCGACCGGAAGCGCGCTCAATTGCTCTCGGGTCACAGTCCCGGTCTCGGCAGCGGTACGCGCCAATGCGTCCATGATCAGGCGCCGCAGCTCGAGTTCCGCGGATTCTTCGCTCATCGGATGATCATCGCGCAGAGCCGCCGGCGCCGACGCAGAACGTGGGACTTCAGCTATTGGAACGCATGACGTCGCAGCCGCGCGCTGGCACTATGAGCGAAAACCATCGAGCTACCGGAAGGCGCGGGGGAGTCGCAGATGCAGGACAAGATCGAGGCGCACGAGCAACCGTTCCGAAGGATCTTTTCGAGCGACTTCGAGTTCGAGATCCCGGACTATCAGCGGCCGTATCGGTGGGGCAAGGAGCAGGCGCTTCAGCTTCTCGAGGACCTCCAGGAGTGCCTCGAGCGTGGAGACGGCGATGACCCGTACTTCCTCGGCTCGCTGGTACTCGTACGTCGGGAGGGCGCGAAGTACGACGTCATCGACGGGCAGCAGCGCCTGACGACCACGACCATCCTCTTCGCGGTGCTGCGCGATCTCGCTACCGGGAGGTTGAAGGACGATTTGGCAGACCGGGTCCTCGAACCGGGCAGCGAGCTCGACGACATCGAGCCCAGCCCCCGACTGAGACTGAGAGAGCAGGACGCTGTCTTCTTTCGCCAGTACGTGCAGTCGTCGGACCAGATTGAGCTGCTGATCGGTCTCAGCGACAACGCCGCGGAGAGCCCGGTCCCGGCTGCTCGACTGGTCGCCCGAGAAGCGCAAATCTCTTGCGACGTTGATGAGCTCGCGTACATATCTGGTTGTCGTCATCACGCCCACCCTGGACAGTGCCTACCGCATCTTCAGCGTAATGAACGCACGAGGCCTGGACCTGACGCCGGCGGACATCTTCAAGTCGACGATCATCGGCGGGCTGTCGCCCGCGGACCGGTCCGGGTACTCGGCGAGGTGGGAAGAATCGGAGGAAGCGCTGGGTAGCGGGAACTTCACCGAGCTCTTCCGCGACATCCGGACGATCGAGTCGGAGGAACGTGCGAAGCGCGAGCTGCTCGAGGAGTTTCCGAAACAGGTCCTGGACTCGTACAAGAACTCTGCCCGAGAGAAGGACTTCGTCGACGACTTGCTCCTCCCGTACGCGCGAGCCTTCGAGCACACGATGGAGCGGGACTTCGGCCCGGGCGACGAGTGGATCCCGGTGAACCGGTGGCTGAAGCGTCTCGCGATGATCGACAACAAGGACTGGCGGCCGTGCGCGTTGTGGGGCCTGGTGCATCACGCCGACGATGCGGCCTTCCTGACGGCCTTCCTCGAGCTTCTGGAACGTCTTGCAGCCAGCATCCTCCTTCGCGAGGCTTACGCGACTCCCCGCATCGGTCGATATCTCGAGCTCCTCAAGCAGCTCAAGCGTGGCGACGGCTTGTCGGCCAAGGCCTTCGAGCTGACTCCCGAGGAGAAGCGGCAATCGCTGGAAGCTTTGAACGGTGAGATCTACCAGATGCAGCCACGACGATCCCGTTACGTCCTGCTGCGTCTCGACGAGCTGGTGGCGCGAGACCCGGGGGTGACCTACAACCACCGAATCATCTCGATCGAGCACGTGCTACCGCAAACGCCGGACGCGGCCAGCCGATGGATGCAGGACTTCACGGAAGAAGAGCGCAAGAAGCACACGCACCGCCTGGGCAATCTCGTGCTGTTGAACCATCGCAAGAACAGTCAGGCGAACAACTACGACTTCGACGTCAAGAAATCCAAGTACTTCACCATGAACGACGGTTCGGCTGTCTTTGCGCTGACGACGCAAGTCGTGAGCGCTCCCATGTGGACTCCCGACATCGTTGAGAAACGCCAGAGGAACCTCGTTGATCTGCTAGCTAGCGAGTGGCGACTGCGCTGATGATCACGCGGCCTGATCCCGACTCCCGATGCAGCGAGAGGCAGCGCCTGACCGCCGAAAGCGCCGGAGCGATTGACGAGGCACGTTTGGTCCGCGTCGACCGCCACTAGCGCGCCAGCGATGTTCCATTGTTCGACGCTCTGGGGTGGAGCTGGCGACAACTTGCAGAGGGGAGGCGCTCCCCACGCCACGGCAGAGGTCGGTCGCCGCCCTCAGGGACTCGACGCTCCAGGACGCGGCTCTGCTGCCGGGGTTCGACGGTGTCGACGCGACTTACGAAGCGGTGGACGAGTCCGAACCCGCCCTTCTGTAGATGTCACGGCTCGAGCCCCTCTGGCGCAAGGCCCTCCTTCGACAACCACCGAAGGCCTGCAGAGAGCGCCTTGGACTTTGCGTGGAGTTCCTTCACAAGTGCGGCGTCCTTGTCCGTCACTCCGCGATGACGGGCCTTCTCCCGCTCCACTTCGCCATGCATCGTCGCGAGGGCCTGCCAGTGGCGCAGATCGACGAGTCTCCCCGAGTCGTCGCGCAGACCGATCTCCCGCTTGGCTCGAGCCAGGGCCAGCTGCCTGATGACTTCTGTTTGGAATTCCGCGAGAGACGACTCCCGTGCAAGCACCCCGGCAGCAGCCGCCATACCTCCCGCCGAGACCAGCGTTCCAGACAGCACGAGCCCTCCGACCATCCCGCCCGGCCCGAAAGCGGCAAGCGCTGTCGTGAGAGCGGCCGCACCTGCGAGCGCGCCACCACCGAGCGCGATGCCCACGCCGGGTATCGCCATGACGGCGATGCCGGCACCGATCAGGCCGACTCGCTTCCAGGTCTCTGAGGGCGCGACCGCGGACCGAGCCGACCGGATGGACTCCGCGATGTGCCTGCCGTGCGAAGTGGACCGTCCGAGCTCGGACCAGATCCGCGGCACCGTCCTCAGAGAGGCATCCTCGGTGTCGATCTCGTACGGCGCGATGAGATTCGAGGTGGCGCAGGTGACGACGGCGGAGAGTTGCTCGGAACGGACCGATTCGGCGTCACCGTTTGCGCCGAAGAACGCCGTGCGCCAGACATCCGAACGCGTGTCGATCAGCGCTGCCGGGATCGACTTGTGGTGGCTTCGCCGTTTGGCGATGAGCATCTCCCGCACCTGGCTCTCGACGTCGATTCGAGCAGCTTGGTATCGGGGACGGACAGATCCCTTGAGCTCGTCCCCCGTCATGGAGCTGAACCTCAGGGCGAACAGCACCTGGAGCTCTGCAGCGTTGGGGCGGGTATCGATCGCGGAGCCACTCGACAGGGGACCGGTATCGGGCTTCTCCAGCGAGTCCGAGAGCGCCGCGCGGACCACGTCGTTCCGCAGGTACTGGTGCACACCGTGGGTGGCCGTTGGAAGCTTGACGACGAGGTCGAGCGCCTCAGGGTGGGCAGCGCCGCTCAGACCACCCACCCCGACGAGGTCGGTCGAGCCGATCATGTTGACCCAGGCGCCGACGCGACCGAATGGGAACTTCTCGCCCAGCAGCTGTGCGCCGTCGAGTGCGCGGAACTTGGGGAGTCCGAGGGGGCTTCCCAACGTCAGCAGGCGCGAGACGTGGATCCTGTCGGGAAGGTGGTTCATCAGATCGATGGCGATCACCGATCCGAGGCTGTGAGCGACGATGACGACCTCGTGCTCGTCCTTCAGGACGGTGATGAGTCGATTGCGGATCGCGATGCGGGAGGGCTCCGACTTCAGGTAGTGCTTGGCATCCGCCACGGCGTTGATGCCGATGTCGCCCCCGAGCGGGAAGCGCAGGACCTGGCGCGGCAGTGACGGCAGAAGGCGCTCCAGCCGAGCGATCTCCCGGAAGTAGGCGGTGCGATGGACCGCAGCGTTCTCGGGATCGTGCCTTGTCTTGTGCTTGATCGGGCGGACGTCAGCCGGGGTCGTGCGCAGCAGGTCGACGTATGACGGTGTGAGCACTCGTGACACAGGCAGATTCGGACCCAGTGCCGCCGACAGATCCTCGTGGAAGTCGCTTCTGAGGTTCCGTTCACCCACGCCGTGCAGGTAGATCACCGAGACCACGATCCGTACCTCGCCTTCGCTTCTACCCTTGTTGCGGCTGGAACCGTGTCGCGGTCGCAGCAGGACGGAACGATAACCCGCGTCGTGCCGACATTCTTCGGTTTCACGTGGCTCGGCTCTTGGGCGTGACGACATCTTGCACACCCGGAAGTTCAGAATGACTCGATCGAGCCATGCTCGCCGGCGAAAATACCACTGGAGTGGCCCTTCCTCCGTCTAGGGTCGTGCACGTGAGCGGGGGAATCGACACGGCAGAGACAGCAGTCCGGACCCCTGGCACCGATGTGCCGGACATCGGTCAGATCGTCACAGTGCGCGGGTCCAACTGGGCGGTCGTCGACGTGCAGCAGCAGGGCCTGGGAGTGTGGGAGCTGGAGCAGGGCAGAAGTGCGCTCGCGCACAGAGGGCTCCCCGAGAAGATCGACGCCGGCAAGTTCGACGACCCGAACCGCCTCGCAGCCTTCATCGACGCTCTGCGGTGGGGTGCGATCACGAGTGCCGACGACGGCACCGTCCAAGCCCCGTTCCGCAGCGGAGCCAACGTCGAGCCCTACCAGCTCACGCCGCTCAAGCGAGCTTTGGCCAGCCCGCGTGCGAATCTCTTGCTGGCCGACGACGTAGGTCTGGGCAAGACCATCGAGGCAGGCCTGGTGATCCAAGAGCTCCTCCTGCGGCACCGCGCGCGCACGGTGATCGTGGTGTGTCCTGCCGGCTTGGTCTTCAAATGGCAGGACGAGATGCAGGAGAAGTTCGGGCTCGACTTCACCGTCGTCAACTCGGACACGATGAAGGCAGTACGCCGATCCCACGGCGTGCACGCGAACCCGTTCACTCTCTTCCCACGGATCATCGTCTCGATGGCCTGGTTGCCGGGACAGCGTGCCCAGCGCCAGTTGCGGGATGCGTTCGCCGGCAGCACCCATCGGTTCGCCTTCGACATCCTCGTCGTCGATGAGGCAGAGCAGTCCCGTGCGCGCAGACAAGGTAGGGCAGGAGCGTCGCGGCTACGCGGTCGATTCGCAGCGCACCCGCGCCGTCCGCGAGATCGCAGAGCGCTCAGAACACCGACTCTTCCTCAGCGCCACCCCGCACAACGGATACACGGAGTCCTTCACGGCTCTGCTCGAGATGATCGATCCGCAGCGTTTCGTCCGTGGCAACAAGATCGACCCGGCTGCCCTTGAGGAGGTCGCTGTCCGCCGCCTCAAACGAGACCTCAAAATGGCGAAGGGCTTTGTCGATCGCAAGGTCAGGCAGCTGCCCTACACTTCGGCCGCTGATGAGTCGACGGCATACGACCGACTGCTCGCCTTCACCCAGCGTCGGGACAAGTCGGTCGCGGCAGGCGGCGGGAACAGGTCGGCCCGCGACATGGCGACGCTGCTGCTGAAGAAGCGCTTCTTCTCCTCACCGGTGGCGTTCGCCCGCACTGTCGATGTCTACCGCGACACCCGGACCAGAGGGCTGGACGTCGACTTCGATCTCGACTACGAGGAGATCTTCGGCCCGGACACCGACGAGCTCGAGGAGGGCAAGTCCGACCAGCCTGAGCTGGACGCCCTCCGCGAAGCAAAGAACTCGCTGCCGCCGCTCACGGACGCTGACATCGAGGACCTCGACTGGTTCAGCGACTGGGGTCACCGCTTCGAAGGCCGACCCGACTCCCGTCTCAAAGCACTGCTCACCTACATCGAGGGCACCCTTCGTTCGCACGGCGACTGGAACAACGAGCGCCTGGTGGTCTTCACCGAGTACGTCGACACTCTCCGCTGGATCCGTGACATCCTCCGCCAACATGGTTTCGAAGACGAGCGCATCGAGATCATCGAAGGCAGCACAGATGCTGAGACCCGTGAACTCATCCGCGCTCGATTCAACGAGAGCCCGACCAAGACCCCCGTCCGGATCCTCTTGGCGACCGATGCAGCAGGAGAGGGGATCGACCTCCAGAACCACTGCCACCGACTTGTCAACTTCGACATCCCCTTCAACCCGAACCGCCTCGAGCAGCGGATCGGCCGCGTAGACCGGTATGGGCAGACCAAAGCCCCTGACATTCGCCACTTCGCGCCGGTCATCGGAGGCGACACGGCCCTCAGCAAGGACGTCGATCTGCTCGCGCGAGTCGCGCTCAAGATCGACCAGATCATGCGAGACCTGGGCTCGGCGAATGAGATCATCGCCCCCGATCTGCAGCGGCAGTTCGGCGGCCATGTGATCAAGAGCCGTCGAGCCCAGGCGGAGAAGGACCCGATCGCCGGCATGATGAGCGGCGAGAAGGTGCTCAACGCCGAGTTGGCCCGCCTGGAGCAGAACCTCGCCGAGAGTCGTGAGCGGCTTCACCTGCGCCCCGAGAACCTCCAGCGCGTCGTCGAGACTGCGTTCGAGCTCAACCACCTCCCGCCGCTCAAACTGGTCGGTTCTGAAGACACCGACGTGCCCGTGTTCCAGCTGCCGAACCTCGACAACTCCTGGGAGCAGGTCACGCGAGGCCTCTACGCACGGCTCGATCAGAATAAGCCCCGGCCGATCGCGTTCGATCCCAAAGTGCTGACCCAGGACGCGAACGTTGTCTACATGCACCTCGGATCGCCGCTCCTCCAGCGCGCCACTCGACGGCTCCGCTCAGCGCTGTGGGGCGGTGACCGCTCATTGGAGCGGGTTACCGCGACGGTCGTCCCGGGGCTCGAGGAGTCGTACGCCGTCGCGGTCACCCGACTCGTTCTGGTCGGTCGCGCCGGCCTGCGTCTGCATGAGGAGGTGTTCCTAGCAGGCACGCGGCTCGCCCGCCGACAAGCGGTGGGCGAACAGCGTGCGGAGGAGCTCTTGGAGTCGGCACTCGACCACGCAGATCTCGAGACTGTTCCGGCGCATATCGCGGCGCAGATCGCGGCCGCCTGGAACACCGCTGGAGACCAAGGACTCCGTGCCCGCGTCCAGCAGGCGGTCGAGGACCGCGCCCAGCGGCGCCGGAGGGAGGTCGAAGGCCACCTCGCCGAACGCAAGGCAACAGACCGGTCCCGCGTGAACGAGATTTTCGACCGGTTCGAGCAGACCCTGCGTGACGCGCTCCGGGAGGCGGAAGCGCTCGAAGGCGATCCCCAGCTCGGCCTCTTCGACGACGAGCGTCGCCAGAGTGAACGCGACCTTCGAGAGATCCGGCGGCGCATCGACGCGCTGGACGAGGAACGGGAGCGCGAACTCGCTGCCGTCGAGGCCCGCTACGACGACATCCGCACCTGGGAGTTCCCCGCAGCAGTGATCTTCGCCCTCGCCGCGCGCGACTTGGAGAACGGATTGGCGATTCGATGAGGCAGCGCACGAGCAAGAGCTCCGACGTCCACAGCGACTGGCTCGCCCAGGTCGACGTCGACGGGCCGTTCCTCGCCTACCCCGTGCTCAAGGACATGTGGCCGAACGGGGTGGATCGCCTTGGAGACACCGACGACCGCCTGGTCACGTTCAAGCAGGCCTACGCTCAGTGGCAGCGGTCCTTCGATCGGTACGTCGAGCAACCCAAGACTCCGGAGTCGAAGAGCACCTACGACTCGGTTCGCCGCGCCTGGATCGACGTGGTGCTCGACGACATCGCCGAGTGGGACGAGTTGCGCACGGAATCGGACGTGACGGTTCGATCACCTGGCGAGCAGATCACAGTAACAGCGACTGGCGCGCTTGAGGGCCGGGACGGCAACCCCGCGGCACTACTCCTGATCTGCGAGCCGACGTCCGGGCTGCGCGACGCCGGCCTCGACGGATGGGCAGCCAACGACATCGACCGTCTCGCGATCTTGCTGCGAAAGGCAGAGGTCGAGGTCGGCATCGTCACCGATGGCCAGTGGTGGGCGTTGGTCTGGGCGAAGGAAGGCAAGCCGACCGGTTCGGGCATGGTGAACGCGATGACATGGGCCGAGGAGCCCTTGCTGCGCGACGCCTTCTTCACCTTGATCAACCAGCGGCGCTTTCGCGCCACCGACGCCGAACAGCGCCTGACCCGACTCTTCGAGCGGAGTGAGCTTGAGGCGGAGGAGATCACCGAGGCTCTGGGCACCCAGGTCCGCCGCTCCGTAGAACTGTTGGTCCAGGCTTTCTCCGAGGCTCGGCTCAAGGCAGCTAAGGCCGGTGACCCTGATCCGCTCACCGAGAAGCCCGACGACATCTATCAAGCCGCCGTCACGGTGATGATGCGCATCGTGTTCCTACTCTTCGCCGAGGAACGCGACATGCTCCCAACCGAGCAGCTCTATTGGGACTCCTACGCCATCAGAGACCTCCTCGACGACCTCTGTGCCCAGGCCGCAGGCGGAGAGGAGCACCTCGACGACT
>LULF01000314.1_pt1 | contig 17380 bp, 15 predicted proteins | sample 728221 | NCBI WGS metagenome assembly LULF01 (sample SAMN03860296, study PRJNA289734) | marine metagenome | biome: seawater column; feature: ocean; material: water; isolation source: Red Sea water column Station 169 - depth 500m | place: Saudi Arabia: Red Sea | collected 2011-10-15 | depth 500 m | reverse complement strand
TGCATCAAGTGCAGCAGAATAGACTATTGGTTTAAACGATGATCCCGGTTGTCTCTTGGCCTGTATAGCACGGTTAAACTCACTCTCGCCAAAACGGTAACCACCGGACATTGACAAAACCTCCCCTGTCTTTGGATCCATCGCCAATAAGGCTCCATTAACTAACGGTTCCTGATAAAGCTGAAGTCGAAAGTAATTACTATTTGAGTCATAATCTGCAAGTCTGACACTTATTTCATCACCTGTTTCAAATATTTCTGATGGTTTAGAAATTGGTGTTGGTCTTTCATCTTTGAGTATATCTCCGTTTCTCCATGTACTGATATTGTTCCATTCAAGAACCCCTGAAGACTCTCCCAGTTTCACAGTCACTTTTTCATCACTGACATCACTCACTATTCCGGAAACAATGTTTCCGAGATACAATGAGTCAATCTTAAAAGGATTCCCATCTGCTGATTTTTCTATATAACTTTCGTTGTCCGAGACATGCACATTTTGTATCCCACGGTAACCCTGCCGTTTTGTTAATTCCAATATACCTTTTCTCAGGGAGTCATGTGCACTAGTCTGAAAGTTTAAGTCCATTGCCAGAAAAACTTTCAGGCCACCTTGATAAAGAACTTTCGAGCCATATTTCTTTATCAAGTAACGGCGCACATGTTCCACATAGTATGATGTTGCTTCCGTGGTGGAATCATGTACACGAATCAGGCTGATTGGTTTTTCAATTGTTTTCTGCAATTCTTGCTCCGAGATGAAACCTTCGTCCCTCATTCTTCGCAAAACAACATTGCGCCGTTGCTTTGCAAAATCAGGATTTATATGAGGTGCATAACGAGATGGCGCTGGAAGTATCCCGACTAAAAGAGCACTTTCCGCAAGATTTAACTCTGAGGCATGTTTGCCAAAATATCCCTGTGCCGCTGCCTCAACACCTTCCCCATTGCCTAAATATACTTTGTTCAGATAGAGTGAAAGTATTTCCTGTTTGGAAAACTGCATTTCCATACGGAAAGCAAGCAGCATTTCTCGGAGTTTTCTCACGATCTGTTTTTCTCTACTCAACAAAAACAGTCTGGCAGTTTGCTGCGTGAGTGTGCTTGCGCCTTGAACTATCCGTCCTGCCCTGAGATTTTCCAGAAAGGCTTTGGGGATTCTAAGCGGATCTATCCCGAGGTGTGAAAAGAACCGTGCATCTTCGGCGGCAATTAAAGCCTGTACTAGGTGTGGTGGGAACTGTTCATACGGAATCACAATCCTTCGTTGAATAAACAGTTCGTCGATTTGATTTCCTTCACGATCATATAGCACAGTAGGTAATACGTCGTTCCGTTTGTGGAGTTCATCTTCAAGATTTTGTGGTAAAGTTTTACTTAGCTCATACAGATAAACTCCAAGAGCTGTCCCGGAAACAACACCAATTATTATAATTATCCAAAATGTGATCTTGAAAAAACTTGTTATCACTTTCATAACATTCGAATCCTAATCCGATGTAAAAATAAATTACAGAGTTTTGTGTGCGGTATATTTAAGGAATAAGATTGTTATTATAAAAATACTGATGTTTTCTTACTTGCTTTGAGTGTCCTGGAATGCATGTTCTGCCATAGATATTGCCCTGGAACGTACTTCATCTGAAAAATCATTTACCTGAAATTTTTTTATTAAATCTGTGAAGCTATCATCAATAGAGTTTGTTTTAATCTCCAATAAGATGTTTTTCAGTAACAATGCATCTTTTGTGGAAAGTTCTCCTAATGCGGACTTATGTTTTGAAATTGGTGAAGTCCCTTGAAAAACATCTTCAGATGTATAAAATAATTTGGTGGCTTCACACCGACAGCCATGTTCATGTGGTAACTCTGGAGGGGTTTTTTGCTTAAATTGCTTGCCATAACGAATACCATCGCTTTCAAGGCATGACACAGGAGTGTCCCAATCTAAATAGGTTTGCAACTCAATTGCTTCAATTGTTGTGATGAAGGGATCGGATTCATTATTTTTTCCTGGAAAGATGTGGTTTTTTTTAGTCCAAATCCAATATAGCAATGCTACAGCAACAGCCGCGATAAATAATTTCAGCATGATTCAGCAGACTGACAAATCATCATTGTATGGGAAAAATTGTGATAATTGTCGAAAAACCATAACATTTAATATTAAGTGAATTACCAAAAACATTCAAGCTGAACATCATTCGAAGAAATTATACAATTTCAGGTAACAACCAATCATTAATAAATGAGAATCCATCAGGTTTGCAAAACAAAACAATTTAATTATGTTGAGTAACTGACTGAAATTTTTCACTTGAAATAAACAATAATTGCACATTGACCATGTTAGTAATTTTTTAGCAATTGACTGAATACCATGTTTTAAGAATAATAACTTCTTATCAAAAAAATATAATCCTGAAGCAGAATTTAACTACCTATAAATCCCACACAATCAATGGAGCGTCCCTTAAAATTTATTCTTGAAGACATTGTATTTGGGCCATTGCTGCTTATAACATTACTGACATGTGCCATTCTGCTACTGTTCAAACAAAGGAATTTTTCAAAAATATCATTTCGCACACTGATAGGAAGTTGGGTTGTTCTTATTCTTGGCAGTAATACATTGTTTTTTCAAGCTGTTTCATATCCGTTAAAATTTTTGACTCCAAAAAGCGTAAAACATCACAGTGACGCAATTGTAGTTGCTTCTGCAGGAGTTCATATGTCTGGCGCACCTACACCAGGCTCAACACTGAGGGCACATGCTGCAGGCAAATTATATTTAGAAGGGCTGGCTCCTCTTGTAATAATTACAGGAGGTGTAACTAAACCGTATCTTCACCCTGTAAAAATCAAGGGGATGGCCATTATTCTCCAAGGGATGGGAGTGCCTTCACATAACATCATCATAGAAAACCGTTCCACAGATACTTATAAAAATGGAGTAGAAACATCCAAAATATTGGAAAGATTAGAATTGAAAACAGTGCTTCTTGTATCTCATGATTACCATTTGTTTCGTCTTGTTTCAGTGTTTAAAAAACTTGGAATTGAGTCCTATGCATATGCCGCAAATCAGTCCTATCCAAAAAAATCAATCCCATGGTGGCGCTACTTTGACTGGGCTAATTTCAATCGAATCCAGACTATCGCACATGAATATTTTGGGCTGCTTTCGTACAAATTCTCAAATCGGATATAAACCACTCACTCATCTAAAATATGCCTAAACGCACTGACTTTCAGACAGTACTTCTAATTGGTTCCGGTCCCATAGTGATCGGGCAGGCCTGTGAATTTGATTACAGTGGAACACAAGCCTGTAAAGCCCTCAAAGAGGAAGGCTACAGGGTCGTTCTGATTAACAGTAAGATGCAACTTATATTGAGCCCATTACTTTAAAAACTCTTGAATCAGTCATAAGTCAGGAAAATCCAGACGTTATCCTACCTACCATGGGTGGACAGACAGCACTCAATATGTCAATTAAACTTCATGAAGAAGGTGTGCTTAAACGCCATGGCGTAGAGTTGATCGGGGCATCGATTGAAGCAATTAACAAAGCAGAAAACCGTGAACTCTTCCGGGAAGCTATGAAGAAAATTGGTATAGAAATGCCATCAAGTATCATTGCTCATACAATTGAAGAGGCATTAGATTTATCAGATACTACTCCTTTCCCATTTATCATAAGGCCGTCTTTTACTCTGGGAGGCTCAGGAGGAGGAATCGCGCGTAATGAGCAGGAGTTAGTACAAATAGTTTCCAATGGGTTGGCTTTGTCTCCTACAAACGAAGTTCTGGTCGAACAGTCTGTCATCGGATGGAAGGAATATGAGCTTGAAGTAATGCGTGATCATAAGGATAACGCCGTAATTATTTGTTCGATAGAAAATATTGATCCCATGGGTGTACATACAGGCGACAGTATCACGGTTGCTCCCGCCCAGACACTGACTGATTTTGAATATCAAAATCTGAGGGATTATTCGATCAAAATTATGCACGAAATTGGTGTTGATACAGGTGGCTCAAATGTTCAATTTGCCGTCAACCCTGAGGATGGAAAAATCCTTGTGATTGAAATGAATCCAAGGGTTTCACGCAGTTCTGCACTTGCTTCTAAAGCTACCGGGTTCCCAATTGCGAAAATTGCCACAAAGTTAGCAATTGGTTATACGCTGGATGAAATTCCAAATGATATTACAAAGAAAACTCCAGCCAGTTTTGAGCCATCAATTGATTATGTAGTTACAAAAATTCCAAGGTTTGCTTTTGAAAAATTTCCTCTGACTGATGATAAGCTTGGCACACAGATGCAGTCAGTAGGAGAAATCATGGCAATTGGGCGAACATTCAGGGAATCATTTCAAAAAGCACTCAGATCATTGGAAACAGGAAATTCCGGACTCAACCCACCTGACTACCCTGTAGATAAAAGTCCTGAAGAATTACTGGATGATCAGCTACAAACTGTACGAAGCAAACGTATCTGGTATGTTGCAGACGCAATCAGGAGGGGATGGACAGATGAAGCTCTATATGAACTGACCGGAATTGATTACTGGTATCTGCAACAAATCCGGAGCCTTGTAGAAGAAGAAGAAATAATTGCCAAAATTGAAGTGTCTGAAATTACTCCTGTGAAATTAAGGAATTGGAAGAGACTTGGATTTTCTGACCTGCGTATTTCAGAATTATTGAATGTAAACGAAACACAGATCAAAAACATGCGTTATGAATGGAATGTTCTACCAGTATTCAAACAGGTAGATACATGTGCAGCAGAATTTGAATCAGAAACTCCTTATTTTTATTCAACATACGACGAAGAAAATGAATCTCTGCCCACAGAAACAGCAAAAGTACTTATTCTGGGTTCCGGCCCCAACCGCATCGGCCAGGGAATTGAATTTGATTATTGCTGCGTTCATGCTGCATGGGCTGTCAGAGAACGTGGTTTTGAAGCTATAATGCTCAACTGTAATCCTGAAACAGTGAGTACTGACTATGATACTTCAGACCGACTGTATTTTGAGCCAATTACATTTGAGGATGTTATGCATGTAATTGATCTGGAAAGACCACTGGGAGTAATTGTGCAACTTGGAGGACAAACTCCGCTTAAACTGGCAAAACAGCTTCATGAAGCAGGGGTGCGAATGTTGGGCACACCTTACGAAAGCATTGATCGTGCAGAAGACAGGGAGCAGTTTGCCGCAATGTTGAAAAAATTAAAACTAAGGCAGCCTGAAAATGGTATTGCCCGTTCACTGAAAGATGCGGAAAATATCGCTGAAAAACTTGGTTATCCACTTTTAGTTCGCCCTTCTTATGTACTTGGCGGTCGAGCAATGATGATTGCTGAATCAAAAGCACAACTGGCTGATTATTTTATGGAAGCAGTGCAAGTATCTAAGGAACATCCTGTATTGATAGATCAGTTCCTGAAAGGAGCAGTAGAAATTGATATGGATTTGCTTAGTGACGGCAATCAATCCGAGTTGGGGGGTATTATGGAACATGTGGAGCGAGCAGGAATTCATTCCGGAGACAGCGCATGCATTTTGCCCCCGCAAAATTTGACTCCTGAAATTATGCAAGAATTGGAAGCACAAGGGAAATTGCTGGCAAAAGAACTCAAAGTGAAAGGATTGATTAACATTCAATTTGCTGTTCAAAATGATGAAATATTTCTGATTGAAGTTAATCCGCGCGCTTCAAGGACGGTCCCGTTTGTCTGCAAATCAATTGGCCACCCTCTGGCTAAGTATGCTACCTGGCTTATGCTGGGAGAACAATTGAGTAACATAGGATTTTCCTATGAAACACCTGACACAGTCTCAGTAAAGGAAACCGTCTTTCCATTTGTTAGTTTTTCAGGTGCGGATACTGAGCTTGGTCCGGAAATGAAATCAACCGGTGAAGTTATGGGTTGTGGTGAAACTCTGGAAGAGGCTTTTATAAAATCTCAGGTTGCAGCATACCAGTCAGAAATCAGACCAGGACACGTCTTCATCGGTGTTATAGATCAGGATAAAGAAGGAATGATCCCTGCCGCTAAAGAGTTTCAGAAAGCAGGACTGAAAATAATGGCAACGGAAGGGACATTTAAGGTACTGAAAAATGCTGGAGTCACGAATCTTGAAAAAACAAGCCTGGATCGCAATGTACCTGATAACATTTTTGATTCAGTTGCCAGAAATGAGGTTGCCCTTATTGTCAACACAACCCGCAGGAGGAAACGCGCAGTTGATTCAAAACATATCAGGCGAGTAGCACTTCTATACAAATTGCCTTATTTCACCACAGTTGAAGGTACGCTAAATTTCGCGCGCTCATTAGCAGCAACTGATTCCGGCAAAAACCTCAACTATACGTCACTAAAATTGTACGAAGAAATCTCCTCCTGACTTGGTCTGTCATTCTTCAATTTCTGCTGACTTCTGCTGTGACTCCAAATAGTTTCGTTGAAGAAAAATCTTTTGTTGATTATAATCTGATTCAGACAACCTCCCAAGCGCATAATCATCTTCTAAATCAGATAACGCGGCAAGGCATGTATCAGCCTGACTGGGATCCTGCGGATATTTTTCAGGGATTTCATACTTCTGCAGTTTGCTCCTGAACAGAGGGTAAGAAATAATTCCGACTGATCCGGCTATAACGATGATTATGTATGTCCAGATCACACCAACCCTTTCTTCTCACCAATTACTGTCCTGTTTGCAGACAATTTTATTTTGACGTATACGGAATTCTCCATCATCAACCGCACGTTTGTCAAGAATCCGAGTTTCCCGCTCTTTGCGTGCTATGCCAAAGCTTCCATCATTACGTAACACAATTACTGTTCCTGGCTTTGCGTAAAAGATTTCTATACCACGGTCGATGATGTTATTTTGAATTATTTTTTCCGGAATTCTCGTAAGTTCTGTTTTGCCCAGACGAACAGAGCGATTGATACCTTCGCCGGTTGATTCGGAAGAAAGTTTAAATTCTGTCCCGATTTTGTGAACCATTCTTCTGCGAAATGAATTCATTGGTTCCAGCTGCAGATGAGATTCATCAGATTTGATAAAACGCACAAGTGCTTCATTTATTTCCACAATCAGTTCCTGATCAGAACTGCTCAATTCCATATCATCAAAAACAGCCATACTTTTTTAAGTCAAATCTACATAAAAATAGCAGTGTTACATCAGAAGGACTACAATCCTTCAGTGTTTATACATACAAGGGCATGAGAGGTAATTTGTGTTTCAAGCCAGCAAAACAAATTTAAGCATCATAAGTTCGTGGCGCATCGGGGGACTCGGTTTTCGGCAGTATTGATGCTTCCGGACTGTCTTCTTTTGATCTTTCCTCACCTTCAGGTTCAGGATCGATAACTGTGGTAGGGAAACGTTCCAAGGAAATTTGTAGTACTTCTTCCACAGTATTTACCGGAATTATTTCCAATCCATCGCGAATTTCTTCCGGAATTTCGCTCAGATCTTTTTTGTTTTTCTCCGGAATAATTACTGTGGAGATGACACCTCGTTTAGCAGCAAGAAGTTTTTCTTTCAATCCTCCTATTGCCAGCACCTTGCCACGCAATGTTATTTCGCCTGTCATTGCAACATCCTTCTTGACAGGGATGCTGGTAAAAGCACTGACTAAAGAAGTAGCAATTGTAACTCCGGCTGAGGGCCCGTCTTTTGGAACTGCTCCCGCCGGTACGTGAATGTGTATATCGGTTTTTTCAAAAACTGAGGAAAAAATACCCAGTTTATTTGCATTGGTTCGCACATAACTCAATGCAGCCTGTGCTGATTCTTTCATCACATCTCCCAGTTTTCCCGTCAGTTGCAACTTGCCTGTGCCTTTCATGATATTTACTTCAGTCACCAGAAGCTCTCCTCCTGCCTGTGTCCAGGCTAATCCGCATGTTGTGCCAATTTCATTTTGTTCTTCAGCCTTAGTATGTTTGTAACGTGGCACCCCTAAAAATTTCTGTACACGATTTTGTGTAACCACTACTTTGCTGAGATTTGTTTTCTTGACTAACTGTGTAGCAACTTTGCGGCAAGTCTTGGCAATTTCCCTTTCAAGATTTCTGACTCCGGCCTCTCTGGTATAACTGCGTATAATATCCAGAACAGCTTTTTTCTGGAACTGAATCTTTTTTGCTGTCAATCCATTTTCATCCATCTGTTTTGGAAGAAGATGTTCACGGGCAATGTGTTCTTTTTCCAGCTCTGTGTAGCCTGAAAGCATGATAACTTCCATACGATCTTTAAGTGCAGGCGGAATGTTCTGGGGTACATTTGCTGTGCAGAAAAACAGTACGTCTGAGACATCAAACTCTACTTCCAGATAATGATCCATGAAAGTATGATTTTGTTCAGGGTCAAGTACTTCCAGCAAAGCTGCAGCTGGATCTCCCATCACTCCATAAGTCATTTTGTCAATTTCATCAAAGAGCAACAGTGGATTTTTATATTTTACTTTCCGCAAAGACTGAATGACTTTCCCGGGCATTGCGCCAATGTATGTCCTGCGATGTCCTCTTATTTCAGCCTCATCACGTACACCCCCAAGGGTGACATGGGCAAACTTTCTTCCCAACGCTTCGGCGACAGATCGAGCCAGAGATGTTTTCCCTACACCAGGCGGACCAACAAGACAAATTATTGGACCTTTCATTTTTCCTACCTGCTGTGCTACAGCAAGATATTCAATAATACGCTCTTTTACTTTTTCTAAACCATAATGTCTTGCGTCCAGAACTTTTTCAGCTTTACCCAGGTCAAAATTATCTTCAGTTTTTTCATCCCATGGCATGCAGAGCAACCAGTCAAGATAGTTACGCACCACATTTGCTTCAGAGGACATGGACGGCATCATTTTAAGTTTTTTAAGTTCTTTTTCTGCCATTTCTTTGGCTTCAGCTGAAAGCTTAATCTCCTCAATTTTTTTGGCATACTCATCCATTTCAGCTTTGCCGTCCTCTCCTTGCCCCAACTCTTTTTGAATAGCCTTGACTTGTTCATTGAGGTAATATTCTTTTTGTGTCCTTCCAATTTGTCCCTGAACACGCTCCTTCAGTTTACGTTCTACTTTTTTAAATTCCTTTTCTTCAAGCATTCGTCCATAGACAATTTCCAGACGTTTTTTAGGATCAGCATTTTCAAGTAAATCTTGTTTCTTACGCAAATCCATATACAATAATGGAGCAATCCGATCAGCAAGTATGTGCGGTTCTTCTGAGTCTATGGATAATTTATCAAGTCCTTCTGTTCGACGCTTCACGTCCTTCAGGTAGCGTTTGAATTCAGTACGAACATTTTTACTGAGAGCAATCAATTCCGGTGCCTGAGAAACATTTTCGGGAATTGGTTCTACAACTGCGGCAAAATGAGGTTCTTCCATATGCGCTTCAATCAGACGCCCTCTTGTTTTTGCTTCAAACAGCGCTTTAATGGTTCCGTTGTGAAGACGCATAATTTGCAAAACCTTTCCGATTGTACCAACACGGAACAAATCCTTTGCTTCAGGCTCTTCAATAAGAGGATCTTCTTGTGCAACAACAAAAATTTGACGGTCCCCGTCAAGAGCTTTTTCCAGTGAGGCAATAGAGAGTGTGCGTCCTATAAAAAACGGCGCAGTCATATGGGGGAACACCACAATATCACGCATGGGCAACATTGGTAGTGCAATCTGTTTTTGTGCAGAAGATTTACCCTGGACGTCTCCGGTCATAAACTATCTTTTATTTGACACAGTGTGTAATTAAATGAGCGTGCTTGTGCTATGGATTAAAAGGGAAAAGACTGGTTTTTTTAATACTAGTACATAAACAGCAAACTGCCAAGTACAGAAATTTATATTATACTTTATAGTTCACTACATGAAAAATCAAGAATTCAAAGATTGAATGCTGTAACAAAAAATGATTTTTTATGGAGGTAAAGGGGATGCACTCATTTCCACACAGATTTTATCTTCTGTATAGTAACGGCTGACTTCATGATATTTTATCTTGTGATTTTCATTTCCAATAGCGCTTCGCAGGTGATATTTGGCAGAAAGCTTCGCAGCAGACAATGCATCCTGAATTTTTCCTGCACATGCATGACCTACAACTACTACGTCCAGCATTCCTCGATCTATGACCTTGTATTCAGGATCAAAAAAAGTTGAAAACCTTTCTTTTTCAGTTGAACATCCAATGATTAAAATGAAGATGAACAAGAATAAAAAAAGTTTGCTCTGCATTTTTTTCTTTAGTGAAGTCTTGACAACTTTGGGGCCGTTCTCCAAACTACCAGTTCAGGTAAAGTTGCTTTCATACAGTTTAAAATCAATTACCTGAAAACTCTTCACTAACAAGTGCAACCTTCATGCAGATCACACAATCAACACAACTATTCTCTCGTGCACAGCAAAGAATTCCTGGAGGAGTGAACAGCCCTGTCCGTGCATTCAAATCTGTGAATATGACTCCTCTGTTTATTGCTCAGGGGTTGGGATCAAAACTATTTGACAAGGATGGTAACGAATGTATTGACTACGTAGGCTCCTGGGGGCCAATGATTCTTGGGCATGCAAATCCGGAAGTTGTCAGGAAACTTGAAGAAACTCTGAGAAACGGAACTTCGTTTGGCGCACCGACTGAAGGTGAAATTTTGTTGGCTGAAATGATATGTGAGGCTGTGCCAAGTGTGGAAATGATTCGCTTGGTAAATTCAGGTTCAGAAGCAGCAATGGGGGTTTTACGTGTTGCACGAGGTTACACAGGCCGTGATAAAATAATTAAATTTGAGGGCTGCTATCATGGCAGTGTAGATCCGCTGCTTGTAAAAGCAGGTTCCGGAGCAATGACATTGGGTATTCCGGATTCTCCTGGAGTGCCGGCCTCATTTGTTGAACACACACTTCAGGCTAAGTTCAATGATCTGGATTCTGTTATAAGACTTGCTGAAGATAATACGCAGGACATTGCCGCAATAATTCTGGAACCTGTAGCCGGAAATATGGGAATGATTCCTCCGGAGCATGGATTCCTGCAGGGGCTGAGAGATTTATGCGACCGTGAAGGAATATTGTTAATTTTCGATGAAGTAATGACAGGTTTTCGTGTTGATTTCGGAGGAGCACAAGCACTTTTTGGTATTGTTCCTGACTTGAGTATATTTGGTAAAGTTATTGGCGGAGGGCTTCCGGTTGGTGCCTATGGGGGACGACAGGATATCATGCTTCAGGTTGCCCCGGCAGGCCCTGTTTATCAGGCAGGAACGTTGTCGGGAAATCCACTAGCTGTAACAGCAGGGTTAACAACTTTGGAAATTTTGAAAGAGCAAAATCCATATCCTGATCTTGGTCAAAAAACAGCATGGCTTTGCGGTGAATTGGCATCTGCGGCAGAATCTGCAGGAATCCAAATTCAAACCAAATCTATGGGAGGAATGTTTGGGTACTTCTTTGCAGAAAACACTGTGAGTAATTTCCAGGAAGCGCTTAATTCTGATACAGAGATATTCACTCGATTTTTCCAGAATATGCTTAGAGAAGGGATTTATTTGCCTCCTTCAGCTTTTGAATCTCATTTTGTATCAACTGCTCATACTGATGAGGACCTGGAGAAAACTGCTGCTGCGTTTAGAAAGGCGCTAAAAGAAGTGTGAATCTATTCAGAACAAATAAAGTCTGATTAAACTGACCATTTCAAAAAAGTATTATTTCCAGTTTGAATCTGCTTTTTCATCGGGATGAGTAATTTCGTTGATCCTCACACCATAGCGATCGTTTACGACAACAACCTCTCCTCTTGCTATCAGACGGTTCCCTATTAATACGTCAATTGTAGAACCGATAATTTTATCAAATTTCACTACAGTTCCCTGTTTCCAGAGCATTACATCATGCAGGGAAACATTAGAGCGAGCAATCTCAGCCTGCATTATCTGAGGCGCATCTGCCAGAAAATCGAGTTTATGCAGTGTTGAATTCTGCGTTGAAGATTCAATACTCATTGGGGGAATCTAATTTTAAACTGAATCTTAAATGTTGACTTTTTTCACTTTTTTTGCGATCATCACGCGGTTTCGATTGACTGTAAATTATAATTCGCATTATACTGTTTATCAACAAATGACACAATAATAAGGAGCGTTTAGTATGTTTGGTTTAGGTGTTTGGGAACTTTTGATTGTTTTGGCTATTGTAGTTGTTTTATTTGGAGCAAAACGTTTGCCTCTGATTGGCGAGGGGCTTGGAGGAATGATAACTAACTTCAAAAAAGCAACAAAGAAAAACAAAGGAGAACAAGCTAAAATTGATGATAATTCTGCTGCAGTAAAAGAGGAAGCTACAGTTATCAATGAAAATACTGCTGCCGAAAATGAAAAAAGCTGATAAGAAATTATAGACTTATTTTGGTTTTGGACGAATAACCAGATTCATGCTTACATCAAGCTCTTTGAGTCTGGCGATTACGGGAACTATAGAACCGTAATCAACTTTTTCATCAGCTTCCACATCCACTAACCAAGGCTGTTTCTTGCCTTTTATCCATTGCCGTATTCGATCCTGCAGCACAACCTGACTCTCTTCTTCAGTAGTGCCTCCAATGCGTGTTTTTCCTAAGTATAATACTCCAGACTTGTCGATCACCACTTTAAGTGGTTCTTGCAAGGGCTTCATTGTGTCCTGATTGTAGCTGTCTTCCGGAAGATCGACCTGAATCACATGGTTAACTATTGGTGCCGTTACCATAAAGATGATCAACAAGACCAACAGCACGTCAACAAAAGGAGTGACGTTTATTTCACTCAGTGGTTCATTCTCTTCCCAGGAGCCTCCCATGTACTATCCATTCAAAACGATTAGTAAGTTCCATTCCATAATTTCGCATTGTGTTAGCCAAAGTACGTGACTGATTGCGAAAATAATTGTATCCCATCAGAGCCGGAATTGCGGCAAGCAATCCTGCGGCGGTGGCAACGAGTGCCTCAGATATTCCTGGGGCAACAGCAGCTAAGCTTGTAACCCCTGTTGTTCCGATGCTCTGGAAAGAGTTGATAATACCCAAAACAGTACCAAAGAGACCAATGAATGGCGCGGCACTGGAAATGGTAGCAAGAATATTTAAGCGGTTTTCAATAAAAGAATATCTTTCATTGATGGTCTGCTCTATTACACGCTGAAGTTGTACACTGAGATGCGGCAGCATTGAACTGTTTTCCGCTAGATCCGCAGAAGATCGCTGAATTCGTTGACTCATTCTGGCTGCTTCCTGATAGGTTGCAGTAAACATGAATGAAAAATCCGAATAAGGATACTCGGTAGAAACTTTTTTGATTTGATTAAGGTTGGATTCGTTAAGGTAGACCCGGTAGAATTTCTGGTCCTGTTTGCGGATATTATAATATTGAAGTGCCTTGATAATGATGACGGCCCAGGAGAGGGCCGACATCAATGCCAAAATGAGCAACACCAGCTTCGCGATTAAGCTGCCACCAAGTACCAATCCGACTATGCTCGTTTCGCCTAGCCATTCGGTGAGCATGATTCAAAGCGTTATCAAAGTTGCTGGCTTAGCTAGAAAGTATTACAAGCGGGTGAACTCTACTCTACGGTTCTTACCCCATGCAGCTTCATTGCTGCCAGAAACTGCCGGTCGTTCTTCGCCAAAACTTACCATTGTAAACTGAGATGGACTGGCTCCAAGACCGACAAGGTAGTCAAAAACAGCTTTAGCGCGTCGTTCACCTAATGCCAGATTATATTCATTGGTACCCCGCTCATCACAGTGTCCTTCCAACTGAATTTGCATATCCGGATTTGCGGCAATCCATTCATAATTTTTCTGGATTACTTCCTCAAATTCAGGAGTGATATCACTCTTATCAAAGGCAAAATAAACCATACCCATTTCACTGATGGCTGTTTCTGACTCTTCAGGCGGAGCTGAAATGATGGTAACAGCTTTTGGCGCTTCAACACTCTCATCAGCATCCTTCTCAACCGCAATTTGAGCTTCTTCTTTTTCCACTTCCTGCTGTTGTGCTGCAGCAACATATTCCGTCAGATCCTTGCCAGTCAGCGGTGTTTTATCTTTAACTGTCTCATGTCCATCAGGTAAATTTGCTCTATTCAGCTCCAAATCTTCAGGCTCATCCGGTTTTGGTGGATCAGCTGGCTTTGGTTCATCCGGCTTTGGATCCTCTGTCTTTGGTGGCTCAGCTGGCTTTGGTGGCTCAGCAGGCTTTGGTTCATCCGGGGTTGCGGGCTCATCAACCTTTGTTTCTTCCGGAGTTGTGGGCTCTTCAGCCTTATCCTCAGTAGGTGTTGTGGGCTCATCTGCTGGTTCTGGTGTTTTGTCAGCACAGCCCGTTGTCAAGAAGACCGTAATAATTGCGAAAACAATAAGTAAATATATTTTTTTCATAACATACCTCATAAGTGTTGTAAATTTTCTAAAGGCAAGCTTTTGTCAGGTAAATCATGAGACGTAAAATCTCTGGTAAATTTAACCTGTTAGAGTAATTGTGCAAGTGGAGTGCCTAATACACTAACAGTAAAAAAATTGATAAACTGCCTTTTCCGTTAAACTTTCATTCAGTCAGATAGATTATATTGGTTAGAAGCAAGAAACAATTCTTTTTTTGTTCATTCAATATGAAAGTTGATTTTTCTTAACTACAAAACAAAATAGATGCGCCTTTTTGTATTTGATTATTTTAAAAATGTTATCATTTGGTAAACAGCAGGATATGTTGAAATTATCTTGAGAACTTTAAAAGAAGTGTTAGAGTAAGCCTGAATTTTTTAGTTCATAATTAGTGTGCGTGCAGCTGATTAATAACTAATACACAATTGTATGGACCTTGCCCTCTTTGCAGGCATTATTTTCTGTTTAACACAATCTGCCATATTTTCCGGTCTGACCCTGGGATTATTTGGATTGAGCAGGTTAAAGCTTGAAATTGAGGTTGAGTCAGGCAATAAAGCTGCATCAAAAGTACTGGAGTTAAGAAAGGACGCTAATCTATTACTGACAACATTACTGTGGGGTAACGTGAGTATTAACGTATTACTGACACTCTTAACAGATTCAATACTTGCAGGCCTTTGGGCATTTTTCTTTTCATCTATTTGCATCACCTTATTTGGTGAAATCATGCCACAAGCGTATTTTTCCCGAAATGCGCTGCGTATGGGGATCATGCTTTCCCCCATAATTAGATTTTACAGATTTGTTCTTTATCCTGTAAGTAAACCTTCAGCATTACTGCTTGACAGATGGCTGGGTAAAGAAGGTGTGCTTTACTTTAAAGAGGATGATTTCCGGATAATGCTGCAAAAACACATGGAGTCGCGGGAATCAGACATAAGCCGGCTTGAGGGAACCGGAGCGCTGAATTTCTTGAGTATTGATGATTTGCCTGTTGGTGATGAAGGAGAACTGGTTGATCCCGCAAGCATTATCCCATTGGAAACAGAATTTGATCTTCCTGTTTTTCCGGTATTTCAACGTAATCCGGAGGATCCGTTTTTAATTCAGGTTCAGGATTCAGGTAAAAAATGGGTTATCTTGACTTCACTGGACGGAAATCCCCGATTGGTGCTCAATGCTGATCTGTTCCTGCGCGACGCGCTTTTTGGTGTTGAACCTTTTCGACCATATTCTTATTGTCATCGACCCATAGTTGTATCAGATGCAACAACACCACTCGGAGAAGTCATTCAAAAATTGCGTGTTCATCCGGAACATTCTGAAGATGACGTAATTGATAATGACCTGATCTTATGCTGGAACAAAGAAAAAAGGATCATTACAGGCGCAGATTTATTAGGAAGACTTTTAAGAGGTATAGCGGGTCGCAGACCTCAATTTTTCATACCAAAAGAAAAATAAATTTTTTCTAAAATCAACAACTGCTTATATTTGATATGATCAAAAGTGCAAAGAGATTATTTTCACTTTTTCCAATGTTTACTTTATCCATGATTCCAGGCAAATCATTATTCAGCAGAAAAACCAAATTATGGTTAATTTTCTGCTTTTTCATGCCTTCAATGGCCCTAGCCTTTGAGTTCCCTCCAGAGAGAAGTAAAAGTGAAGCAGAGACTGAATTAGGCTGGATGGTAGCACCGCTTCCTATTGTAGTTGAAGGTATTGGAACCGGCATTCCTGTTGTCGCATTTATATCCAATGCATATAAGAATACTGATCTTCAGATGGCTAAAACTTTCTTCAAAGGAGATTTTGAAGTGAATCTGTTTAACATTTCAAAATTTCCTGTAATAGATGAGCATTTATTTTTTTCACTTGGAGCAACAGATCTTTTAATGCCTTTCAGATCCTATAACCGTGGCATTGAGTCTGGTAAAGAGGATTATTATCAGACACTTGAGAAATATAACAGCAGCTTCGTTACTTTCCAGTCACAATTTTTTCAGCAAAGGCTGGAAGTACTACTGAGTTACTCCACAGGGGGAACAAAGATAGACAAAATATATGATGTTGATGGAAATAGTTTTCAAAATATTCAGTCTCCAAAACGAAGCTGGATAGACAGTACAATTGGAACACAGATTGATCTGACAGATAATCACCTTGATCCTCATGAAGGACTTCGGTTTGAATTATTGCACAGTTTTTCAAATTATGGTTTGAACGAATTAAGTGACTATAAAGTCAACGATCTGAATATAACTACTTACTTCCCCTTCTTTGAAACTCACACACTTTTATTTAACGCTTTTCATTCACGTTCCTACATTTCAGCTCAAGGTTTAGTTGATGAAACTGAATTAAGAAATAAATTCAGCCTGGGATGTGCTTTAGAAATGGAAGCTGACGCTTGCCGAAATGCGGAAACAAAACACATTAACTACTGGCAAAAAAGGAATCAATCAGGCAAAGCTACAGCATTAGGCGGACTTAACAGGATGCGTGCTTACAGCCTCGGTCGATTTTACGCGGCAAACAGCGCGAATTATGCATTGGAATATCGTCTGAACTATTCTGAACAGCGAATCCCCATAAACTGGATTTTAATTGGAGGAATACGAACTGTTCTTCAGACTTCTTTTTTTTACGAGACAGGCGGTGTATCAGATGATTTGTCTGAGCTGCACAAAAATATGAGAACTTCGTATGGAGTCGGTTTTCGTGCAATTATTTCAGGGTTGATTTACCGTTTTGATCTTGCTGGAGGAGATGACGGTATTGCTCCAACATTGTTCATTAATTATCCATTATCGTTAGGCACTCTTGGGAGTTAGCAAAGACCAGAGTAAATAACATTATACAAAATTCATAATATAAAAATAAGCTTACTTTATGAGTGTATGAATAATTGTATAAAATACTTCATCTC
>LULF01000624.1_pt1 | contig 17501 bp, 28 predicted proteins | sample 728221 | NCBI WGS metagenome assembly LULF01 (sample SAMN03860296, study PRJNA289734) | marine metagenome | biome: seawater column; feature: ocean; material: water; isolation source: Red Sea water column Station 169 - depth 500m | place: Saudi Arabia: Red Sea | collected 2011-10-15 | depth 500 m | reverse complement strand
ATACTTTATATTTGGCAAAAGAATTTCATAGTAAATGTCAAAATTTAGCAAAGTTTCTGCAGCTCCTAATGAACAATCATTGAATTTTATTATTCCTATAGTTGTGCTTCTTTTAATTGGAATGCTATATGTAATGACACAAAGGGCAGATACTCATTTTGCAAATTTTGTCTTGATTGGGGCTGGTGCTATTACAACAATTTATTGGATAAGTGTTATTAAAAAAATGGCAAAAGAAGTTGTGGTTCCAAAATTCACAGCAAGAGAGGCAGAAGCTAAGAATTGGGTATATGACCTGATTAAAGGTGAAAATGAAATTGTTTTTGTTGCTGAGGTGCCGGGTCCGGATGATAAGATTATGGTTAGATTGATTGATGGAATTTTATATGTTAGAGGCTCCAGTCGTTTTTCAAAAGAAATTCCGATTGAAGGATCAAATCAAATGCAAATAACTGATTTTAAGTACAGAAACGGTGTTCTCACACTTAAAATAAGTTAAAGGCTTTTTGCCAATTGAAGTTTTTGTGGCAAATACTTGTCAGTGATGTTTGTCAAACCATACTTTGAGAATGCTTCTAATTCAGCTTTTCTTTTAATTTTTAAGAAAACCTCAAGTTCTTTTTTCCATATCCCTTCTTGATATCTTGGATCTTTCTGAAGGTCATGGCATCTTTTTATGTCTGATTCTGTCATTGGTATGGTAGGAAGTTTGTATTTCTCAATATCAGTAGCCCAAACACCAACCCATTTCGCATCAGGAACTGTAAGCTCTCTCAAATGTGCGGCGTTTGCAGAACCTGATTTAATTACCATCGCAATATGTTCGCCATATACATCACCATCAGTTAAAATAACAAGTGGAAGACTCAACTCGTCATGAAGTCTTTTGAGAAGAGTTCTGGTAGAGCGAGGTGCTTGACCTCCTGTATCTACAACAATAGCTTTAAATTTTTTGTCTACTTGTTCCTCAATAAATCTTGTAAACAAACCACCCTTCTCAATTGCGATTATCACTTCTGCACTAGTTTCAATCAATTCACATGAAGTTAAGCTCGGTCCAATTGCATAACCATCAGGATGATCAGACAAATTCATTTTTTTCCCCTCATATCCTGGCACAGTATATTCTATAGTTAAATCCCCAAATACACTACTCCTTTCCTCAGGAAACACATGAAAATCCTCTCTTGGTCTTGAAAGCACAGCTTCAAGGTCAACTATTATGTTGTCAGATTCACTCTGATCCTCAAAATCAATTGCAAATGCCTGAGATGAGTAGTATACATCTCGGAGTGTTGAGGATTTTTTTTCATTAGTAAGACGGTTTGCAAAAAATGCCAGCCACATTAATTGCGTAAATGAACGAAGCTGAGATGAGTTCCTTGAGTTTCTAATGGCTGTATTTGTTCCTAGTATGTATTGCCGTAATTTTTTATCATATACAATATTACTTACTGAACGGCTTGGAATTGAAAATTTTGGAAATTTTCCATTATTAAGATCATCATAGATTTCTGCCCCATGTTTTTTTAAAAGATCTATTAGCATATTCTGCTTATCTTTTGAAACTTTTTTCTTAGGCTTTTTCTTGTTAGGCTTTTTCTTCAACTATAGGTTCCTCCACAATTAGTTTCTTGTAATCTGGCTCTTTCTTTTTGCCTGCAAGCTCTGTAGAAAACTGCGCTATTAATGGAATGTATTTTGAGTAAAGATTTTTCCTCTTTATGGCTGCCTCAGCTTGACCTCTTTTAGACATGAATGAAGACAATTTTCTAGAAAGAGAAAGTAATGCCAGCTTTAATTCACGTTCAATTTCAGGTCTGTCTGCCACATTTTCTTTTCCTACCGTTTTATAGGGAACTCTTGTAGAACAAATATGAGATACTATTACCAATGGTGGGTCTCCCTTTATCTTATATCGTGACCAGTCAGTCTCATTTACAACCTTGAGAGCAACATCGCTTCCCTCGTCATAAAGAAGAGGGATTCTATTGGCAAAACGATAAACTTTGATTCCATGACTAGAAATTTTTCCTCCATATGCTATTCCCATTTCTATGATAAATGGGAATCCTGAATATGCAGAAGCACCACGCTGTACAACAGTAAGGAAATCCGGTTCAAAAAATTGTGCCATACCCTTTTCTAACGGAGATGCACCAAGTGGAGCAAGACAACTTGGATCAGGTGCCAAAAAGTCATCAAACGCTTGTAATGCATCACTAAGTTTTACGAGTTCTTGGTTTGTCATATTGCCAATTCTTTGTTCAGGTTTGAACTTTGCAAATTCAGCAAACTTCAAAGCTGTAGTGGGTCCAACTCTTTGAAAGCGTTTTGTCAAAAACGAAGTTAATGTTTCACCCTGAACAGTGTTTGCTAACTGTTTATAGTAACGGCTTTCAGGATCCATGTCAAGAGCGATAGATTGTGATTCCCCAAAGTCCCAGTAAGTTAGTTTTTTGTTTCCAACATCAATTTCTTCAATAGTGATCTTGCTTATTTTTTCAAAATCCATTTTTAAAAAAGACATCATGGCTATAACAACACGAACCTGTCGCGACAAATTTTTCCATTTTTTTTGTGCCTTTTCCATTATTCCTGAGTGGTTAAGATTTTTTTTAGACAACCCAAGTTCTTTTCTAACTTTTAGGATCATCTTATCATCAACTGTTGGAATTTGGAAATGTGTGTCTAACAACATACGTCTAATTGTTTCAACGTCGATTCCATGCGGGTGTGGTCTGATAATTGTTGGTGCTCTAGGCATTGTCCTGACAACTTTCGTATACCTGAACTTCTCACCCTTCGGGTCATCAAATGTAATAGTTGCATATGGCGTAATCAATGAGGTTTGATAGACATAATCACGAATTTTAGAACCTGCTTTTGCATAATCACCTTCTAAACAAATACTAACTGATAGTCCAGTTTTCGAAGTATCTTTTGTTTGATGTTTTAGTATTACAGGTTTGTTTTTCTGTATATCCAGTAACATTTCATATTCATCCTGAATTTTTCCATCAGTACTACTTTTCACTATAACAGGCTTGTTTGTTGTGATTTGACCATAAAGAATTGCCATTGTGGCTCCTAATCCAAACATTCCTCTAGCTTGTTTTAGACCAAATTTTGACCCGTACAATACAGTTCCAAATGCTAAAGGAACGTGCTTTGATTCAATACCAGGACCATTATCTTTCACAGTTAAGATGTACTGCCTTGGGTCAGGCTTTTCTGCATCAACCGCCTTTATAGACATATGAACATCAGGTAAAATTCCTTTTTGATCACAGGCATCAAGTGAATTTTCGACAAATTCACGAACTGCAGTGTAAAGCGATCGTGTTGGATTACTAAATCCAGCAAGATCTCTATTCCGATAAAAAAATTCACTAGGAGAAATTTGATTAAAAGATTCTTTAGAAGACATCTTGATCTTCCCATAGCTGTAATTTTTCTAGTTTTTCACGACGTCGCACAGATTCTAGTTTACTATATACAGAACCGTGCATACTTCCACTAGAAAGAGATGAAATTGCATCAATGGTAGATTTTAACTGGTTGGAAGAACCTATAACAGAAACAGTTTTACCATAAACTGAAATCGACGTATTGCTTAGACTCTCCACATTTTTTCGTGCTTTTCCTCCTTCTCCAATAATGCGCCCCTTAATCCGTTCCATTTGGTCTGTAGATTTTCCAACAAACTCATGTAAATCTATGATATGTAAAGTATTATCACCCTTTAACAACTTCATTGCATTTTCCGGGGAAAATCCACGACCTATAGCCAAAACAATTTCCACTGCCTTAAATGGTTGAATATCAGTAAAGTTCCCAGATCCGTTAATGAAAATTTCTCCAGAGTTACTATCTATTTGTAACGACACTGAACATCTTTTTTCAACTTCTCTCTTAGTTTTCCCAGATTTTCCAATTAAAACTCCTATTCGGTCTTGTGGTATTCTAATTAATTTTTCAAAGCTCATTTTGTATCTTTTTTAACACATCGATAGGATTTTTAACTGCTAGCCCCCTTTTAACAAAGAATCTAGATATGTTATTAATGTCTCTTTTTAGTAATTCCTGAGAGTTTGGATGTTGTAAATCAACAGCAGACCCCAGATCAAACAGAATCAAACCATTTTTAGTTTTAAATATATTATATTCAGAAAAATCACCATGAACTAGATGCGCTTTTTTGTAAAGTTGTTCGATTAGTAATATGGCTGATTTGTAGTCTTTGTTATTTACCTTGGATTCAACAAGAGTTTTTTCTGGAACACCATTTTTTCCAACAAATTCTAAGGCAAGTACATTCTTTCTGACTGCTATTGGTTTCACAACAGGTATGCCACATCCAATACAACTAATTAGATTCTGATATTCCTTCTTTGCCCACAAGTATACAAGATTTCGTGTACCACTCTTGATTCGAGAAAATCGTGGATCCCCCAAAATGTAAGAAGCACGTTTTTTAAAACTAGATGTGTTGATTAGGTATGTTTTCAGTATAATATCATCGTTATCTGGAGATACAGCCCAAAATACTACTGATTCCTTTCCTGCACGAACAACACCATTAACATAAGAGACAATTTGTGATTTTATCATTTCATAAATGGTTAGTACAGTTGGTTTGTCTAAAACTTCATTAATTGTTTTATTTTTTTTAAATCCATCATACAAAGATTTTTTTTTAGTTTTTAAAAAAAGTGTAGAGTCAAGAATAGAATCTATATCGTCAATATATTTAGAAGATTTTAGCTTTTTCATATTAAGCAAAAAATAATTTGCAAGTCAGAAATCTTTTGGTATGTGACCATTATCTTTCAGCCAATCCACCTGACTTAGAGTAAATCTCCATACAATGTCTCCTCTCTCAGTTTCTTTAAAATCCCATGGTGCTATAATTACAATATCATTATCACGAATCCAAATTCTTCGTTTTAATTTTCCTCTAATTCTGCCTCGTCTAGTTACATCATCAGTACATTTAACCATCACCTGATCACTGCCAAGTAACTTTAGCACTCTGCCCAGTAGCTCACCCTCTTCAGGTAATCTAATTTGTTTTAATGCACTTTCGTTTAAGACCTTACGCTTACCCATAGATAAAATTATAAATTTTTGTATATAATTGTGATGTTTCACACTTTGAAAACAATTAGAAAAGGAATTCCATCAATTTCCTTTACTCCCCTTTGTGAACCTATTCCCATGTTAACTGATAGAGAAATGATTTCTTTTCCAACCATGTTAATACTGTTACATTTTTTTAGCAGCTCCTTCGCCTCTTCTTTTTCAATATTATTTTTTCCATAAAAATTCTCAGTGATTTTTAAAGTAAATTTATCGCGAGTTAGTGTTTTCCCCAATATATCTGAGTCACAGATGTTTAACATATTCACATCTTTTTGGTTAATCAGACGTGCAGAAAACATTACGAGTATTTACCCTTAATTGTAGATTTAGCCCCGCATGCTTCACAAATGAGAAAAGATATTCTTTTTTCCTTTTCCGTTCTTGTATCAGGGCTTTTGCAGGTTGGGCACATAATATAGTCATTAACATAAATTTTGAGCAATCTGGTAAAATCGTCAGGGTCTCTTCTTCCAATGAACATTGCACTATCACCTATTCGTTCAGCAGGAACAGCAAACTCTTTTGATAAATATTGTAGTAGTTTTGCAGAATCTCTACGCATTATTTTTGGAAAATCAGAGAAGTTTCGTAAGTAAGTTCTCTGACCCTCCCACATCACGTCTACTGGAGGAAGTTCAAATCTAGAATCAGTCTCTGCAGAATTTTTTGAACGGTCATTATCTATTCGTTTAAGAAGTTTTTCGTAGACTGTTTTTTTCATTAGAAAAACAGTGATTAAACTACCTATATGGGTTTAGCTAAAAAAGAAAATGTTTTAAGGTTTACCTATTCGGAAAACATTAGTCCCACATTCTGGACATTTGCCTTTGACAGCAGGTCGTCCATTTTTTAGCGTAGTTTCTTGTGGATCTTTGATTTCTCTTTTGTCTCTACATTTTACACAATATGCTGTTGTCATTATAACAAACCACAAACAGCCTTGTATTTATGAAGTTGCTGTGAAATTTTTTTAACTAGAGGATAGAACAAAGTATAATTTTTCAATTAAAAATTTACTATATTTAACTAATTTTGACCATAAAAGGGCTTTTTTGATTTTTTTGTCCGGAATTAAAATTAATTAAAATTTCATAACAATGATACTTTTGAAAATGTTATGTATTATAAACAACATATTTAGATAATTTTTGGATGGCATCAAAAAAAGGGATTGGTATTACAGTAACTATTCTTGTTGGTGTTGTAGCAGCCAGTTTTCTGGTTTACCTAATTCCGGAAGATACAACGATGAAATTTGTTGTGTCTGACTTTGAAAAACATCTAGATGATATAGACGAAAGAACCTCAATGTTGTCAACAGCTATTGAGCAATCATTTGAAGATTTGATGAATCATAAAGTATCTCATGATGAATATTTTATTACTGCGGGGGTCACTCAATCACAAGTTAATTCGTTGATAATTGAATTAACTTTAAGTGGTGCACCACAAGAATGGGCCCCAAGCTATAAAATTTATGTTGACGCATTAAAAAAATTAAATGAACAGATCACTGAAACTATTGTTGTTGCAAATTTGATAAAAGATGATAATGTGGAGCCTATTAATGAAATAATTTCTAAAATTCATGAATTAAGGATAGAACTACATGACCTTGTTGAAAAATCAGATAGTTTAAGACCATGAGTAAAGTTAGTGTAATTGCTAATCTTCATACTCATAATAGTAGGAAATCATTAAAAAGTAATTTTGGTATAAAATAGATATGTCACTAAAGGGCAAATTGGAAAATGATGTCCAATCATCTACTGCTAGTAAGTTACTGGTGATTTGTGTAGACAGAGATGACGATGTAGGAGAAAAAACTGGAATTACTACTCCTGTGATTGGTAGAGATGCTTGTATTGAAGCGGCACAAAGATTGGCATTAGAAGATCCCGAAGATGCTGATTCTAATGCAATTTTTTCTGCGATAAAAACGTATGAAGATTTGGTAAGCAAAGGATACAATGCCCAAGTAGTTACAGTCACTGGTGTAACAGGTAGAGGTGTACAAGCAGATGAAAAAATTGCGGCAGAGATTAAATCAGTATTAAAGACATTTCATGCTGATGGATCTGTTATAGTATCTGATGGTGAAGACGATGAGATGGTTATTCCTATCATTCAAAATGTGATTCCAGTTGTATCAGTACAAAGAGTGGTTATGAAAGTTAGCAGAACAATTGAGCATTCGTATGCATTATTTGGTAAATTCCTAAAGATGGTAGTATATGATCCAAAATATTCAAAATTTTTCTTGGGTGTTCCAGGAATTTTGTTACTTATTGGTGGAATTGGTGTTGTTACTGGATATACAGCTGAGATCTTTGCTGTATTAGTTAGCATTCTTGGTGGCGCATTTTTGATCAGAGCATTTGACGTTGACAAGGCATGGTCCAATTGGGCAAAGCCCACGCCAGAAGGATTTATTCGTCTATTTACACTGATAACTGGACTTATTCTAATAGCTGCATCAGTACCAGCTGGTATTGCTTCTGTTGGTATAGAAAATATTTCTGCCGATTTAGGCATTCTTCAAATTATTGCTGATAATGTTATAGTTGGGCAATTTATTTCAGGTATGATTCCATTTTTGTGGATCGGTATTGGAACAATATTTGTAGGAATATTATTTAACAACTGGTTAAACAGAAAATTACGACACATCAGTGATATTCTTAGAGTAATTGCACTGGTTTCTGTATATCCAACTTTATACCAGTTTACAAATGTCTTAATCTATGAAGAAAGTTCATTTTCCTTAATCTTGCCATTGATAACAGGATTTGGAGTAACTGCTGCTTCTGCTACTATCTTAATACGAAAATACAAGAAAAAGAAGGAAAACAAATCATAATAAAATATTCTTTTTTGTGAAAATATTTTGTAATAACACATATCTGTGCCTACGTATTCTAATTAATTGAAAAAAGGTGATCTAACATTAATGGGATAGTGAATAAGATGTTGAATTTATCTGGGCTTTATAGATTCTATTCTGATAAACTAGAAAAAGAAATTACCGAAGGTGATATGCCAAATCATATAGCCATAGTTCTGGATGGTAATCGTAGATGGGCAAAACGAAACTTAGTCATAGAAAAACAGGGCCACTTTCAAGGCGCTGATGCAGTTGAAAATCTTCTTGATTGGTGTGAAGAATTTGATATAAAAATTATAACTTTGTATGTTTTATCAGCTGAAAACTTGGGAAGAAAAAATGAAGAGTTGGAATATATTTTTGAGCTGATTAAAACTAGATTAGAAAAACTCTACAACGATCCTAGAATTCATAAAAATAAAATGAGGGTCAAGGCAATTGGACGTATTGAATTATTACCAGACTCCATTAAAGATATAATATCAAGATTAGATGATGCAACAAAAGGTTATGATAATCATTTTCTAAATATTGCAATTGCATATGGCGGTCAAAATGAACTAGTTGATGCTGTTAAAAAGATTGGAAACAAGATAAAAGAAGTTCTTATCTTCCCCAACCATCGGCTGATATGATTTTAAGGACGTCTGGTGAAAAAAGAATGAGTGGGTTCTTAATGTGGCAAAGTGCATATAGTGAATTGGTTTTTTTGGATGTTTTTTGGCCTGGGTTTAGAAAAATCGATCTTATGCGTGCAATCCGTGTATTTCAGAAAAGAAAAAGACGTATAGGAAAATAACCTGTTATGCTCATTAAAATTTAGAATCTTATGATAAAGGAAACATCTGCAGGTGCTGTTTTATTATGTAAGACTTCAGGTAAAAATGAATTTCTTTTATTAAATTATCCTCAAGGACACTGGGATTTTGTTAAAGGAAAAATGGAAGTGGGTGAAACACCACACGAAACTGTGAGAAGAGAAATGAGAGAGGAGACCGGTATTTCTAATTTTCAACTCATAGATGGCTTTGAAGAATATGTAGAATATAATTTTAGATTTAAAAATGAAGTAGTTGATAAAAAAGTGATTTTTTTCCTAGCAAAAACAGATATGAAAAAAATTTCCTTATCTCATGAGCATAATGATTATCTTTGGTTAGGATATAATGATGCATTAAAAAAGATTACATTTGAAAGTGCTAAAAATATTTTGGCAAAAGCAAATAAATTCTTGCTAGATACAAGCTCATAGTAATTGTTTTGCAGTATACACAGGCTCCTTTGAATTAAGAATTGTTCTTCCCACAATTAAAAAGTCACACCCATTTGCGATTGCCTGTTTTGCATCTCCGCCTTGAGTTCCAATTCCGGGCGAGTAAATATCCAGTTTTTTACCAGTAATTTTTTTACAGTGACTAATAATTTTCGGAAAAGTTGCACCAACAATTATGCCATCAGCCTTGTTGGCTATAGACCAGTCCAAGAATAGCTGGTATAACGACATGGTTTTAGAATTCTTTGAGAGTTTTACATTCATGTCATATGACATCTTAGCTTCAGGTGCACTCATATGACATAATGTGATTACCCCCTTGTTACATCTATGTGCTGATGTAATAATTTTTTTCAGGTTTGATAGACCCATAATTGGATTTACAATTACAGCATCAAATCCAAAATCCCATAATGTTTTTGTGGTTATTAGATTTGTATTTCCTATGTCATTGAGTTTTATATCAGCAATTGTTTGAAGGCCATACTGATGTGCAGTTTTATTGATTCTTACGATCTCTTTTTTTCCTAAAGGTAGAAGTAGATGGAAGTTTAATTTTATTCCACATAGATATTTGTGTAATGTTTTTATATTTTTGATTGTTTGTAAAACAAGTTTCTCATTACTGATATCATAATCATTAGCAAGTATAATCCTACTATCCTTAGAGGATTGATGAATTCTAGTTTTGAATTTGGTCATAGTTGACCAATGGATGGGTTTCCTGTAGTTTAATTATTTTGATATAAGAGTATCCGTGTTCACCAGTGTTATTTACAAAAATGGGCTGTGTTCCATTAGTTGCGCTATGTTTTAGGAATGGTTTAGTTGGTTCTTGATTTAATACAACATAACAGAAAAATGAATCTCCATCCTCATTAAAATTTAGAAACACTCCAAGAAGCCATCTTCCATGAAATGGAAATGAAAACAATGGAAACGGTGCCTCATCAAAACCATAACTAAGTTTGGCTAGACTTCCCACGTCTTCAAATTCAATAGGTTGGTATTTTGCAGTATTGGTATCAGATGATGGTCGAAGAGATTCAGGTAATGATTTAATTTTTACAATTGGAGAATAAAGTTTTGAGTTATCAAGAGTAGAATCTACCATTAAAGATTCTTCCTTGCCGGATTTGAATCCATAAGAGAGATAATGACCAAAATTTTCAATGGGAGAGTAATAAATTACAGGACTTTGTTTAAGCATGTCCATTTGCACAGAAAGAACTTTTTTTCCTTGGTGTTCATGAAGAAATGAGACTCTAGGTGACCTTTCTAACGCACATACTAATCTAGTAAATTCCAAAGGTGAATTTACTTGAATGTAGCTTGGAAATTTTACCATGATCAATAAAATGAAATACTACATTAAAGGTTAACCAAAAAATAACTACGTCCTAAGGTCTACAACATCATCCACGAGTGGACCAGTTCCAATAAGCGTGACAGGAACTTCAAGTTTCTCCTCAATATTTTTTATGAAAGATTTAGCATCGTTACTTAATTCATTCATAGATTTTACGCCTGAGCATTCAGGAAATCTCACATCTAGTTTTGTAATGGCTATTTGAGTTGCACTATTCAGCATTACTGCTCTTTGTGCTAGATTAAAGTCAAATTCTGCTGCACGCCTAGGTCTTCCAGTTACCGTGCCAAATTCAGCCCAGCCCTTTTTTTCGGTTTCCTCTGCACCAAGCTCACCAGGCATAGGTCCAGTTCCAACACGTGTCAGATATGCTTTAAACACAATTAGAACTTCATTCACATTTTTTGGTCCTAAGCCAACATCTGCACATATGCCTGCTGCAGTTACATCCTTAGAAGTAACAAATGGGTATGTACCATGCCACAACGAAAGATGAGTACCTTGAGTTCCTTCAACTAGAACTTCTTCTTTATTTTTTAATGCAGAATTGATTTCATCAGGCACATCTTTAATGTAAGAAGAAAGTGTTTCAATATCTTTTGCTATTTTCAAAGTTCTCATTGCCCTTTCAGCGTTTGCAGGACCAGTTCCTGAACCAGTGCTTCCAATCTTCTCCTTCAATCTGCCTTTAGAATCCTGATCAAGATGATTTTGTTCAATAATTCCACAAAGATTATCCAGAAATACTCTGCCAGAAACTCCAAATTCTTGTATTTCCTTTAGAAAGACTTGAGGATCAACAACTACACCAGGTCCAATCATGACTCTGGCATTTTTATTTAAAAATCCACTAGGTAACATTCTAACTTTGTAAGTATTATTACCATCTTTGATAGTATGCCCTGCATTTGGTCCAGCTCCACCACGAACAACTATTGTTGGATTGTCTTTTTTTGACAAATATGAGATAATTTTTCCTTTTCCTTCGTCACCAAAAAAACCACCTACCACAACAGTTGAGGGCATACAAAAATGCTAGAGTTTTCATATATTTAATTCAACAACAAGTTACGATTAATACCTCATACTACAAATAACAATTGTATTGTCTGAACCAAATTATGCGGGAAATATAATAATAAATCTTGCAAGTTTACCAGATTTTCTTAGGAAGCCCATCCTGAAGAAAAGAATGACTGAGTTTTTCTCGATGTCAGAACCTGAAAAATCAGAAATCATCAATAATGCCCTAGACGCTGGACCAACTATACCTTTTCCAAATTTTTCAAAACTGTTCAAGACATGGCTAGATGTGCTTTGCGTAATTTCTGAAGAAAATAGGCATGATATGTTTTCAAATTACATCAAACATGTGATTAATTCACCCCAAAAGATAATTTCGTTTAACTTGGATGGGATTCTTGAGATATTCCTAAGCTTGGAACAAGCAAATCAGGAAATTATATCAGCTTCAGTTCAAAATGTGATTAAGGGTTTGGACGATGATTCAAAAAGGAAGTTGTTTTTGGTTATTCCAGAAAGCGCCAAAAGATTTATCGGCTTTTAGGCTGGCGGTTCTTCTGGATTTCTGTTTTCTTCATTAGTATAGTCAACAATGTCTCCTTCGGGAGTCAATACTCCAACAAATATTTTCTCATGTTTTTTTAGAAGTTTTCTATGATCCTTCAAGGACATATCTAGCCGCAATTCATTGATTACCATAACACGGTTTTCTTTCCACCCATCCCAACATTTAGTGCAGCAAGGATATGAAGCTGGAATTGGTTCTAATTCTTCATCATCTGTAATTTCATTCTTACATTTAGTGCAGGTTCGACTCATATTTAGAAAAATCAGATGCTCTTTTTATTTTTTTTCTATCAATACCAATAATAGGCAACAAGATAAGCAGAAATTATGAAGATTAAGTGTCCCAAATGTAAGGAAGAAGCTGAGCTTACTCCTGATTTTTCATTAGTTGCTTGCAAAAAATGTGATTATGAGATGAGCTATGGAGAATATGTTAGATATATTGCACATGCAGATTCTACATATTCAGATATTCTTGGAGACTATACAGGAAGCACTGAAGGCGAAAAAGCTGGTACGCTAGATGACTGGGATTAGCTTGTTATGTAATTAATCAAAAAGTAGGAAAACTTGTTCTCAAACCTTATTTAAAACAATTTATCAATAGTGTAATTGGAATTTTTACTTGAAATTATTTTAAATTTTCTTGGACTTGCAGTAGGACTTGTAATTGCTACCATGTCATATGTAGGTTACAAAAATACTGGTAGTCCTACATTATTCAGGTTAACAATAGCTTTTTTTGCCATTGGAATAGGCTTTGGAATACTGGCAATAGGATATGTTCTTGATGACTTTAATTTTCAAACAGGAAATATTAATCGTGGAATCTCAATCCTTGGTGTTGCTTCTCAAACAATAGGATATTGGTTCATTGCGTTTTCCCATACTATCAAAACCTTCTTCCCTAAATCAAGATATTTTAGGTCTATAGGAGTACTGCCACTGTTTCTAGTATCATTTGTTTCTCTCGAGTACGTATTACGAGCGGTTTCATTTATTTTGTTAGTATACGGTTCAATTGAAACTATGATATCATATTTGAATGGAAAAAGATCTACAACTCTTTTTGTTGCTGTAGGTCTTGGCTTACTAGCACTGGGTGAATTTATTGGATGGTATTCGTTTGTGTTTCCAGAAACTATAATGTATTCAGTATCGATTTGTTTAAAAATCGGAGGATTGATTTCGTTAGGCTTTCCAATAACAAAAATCCCATTACGTAAAATTACATTTGATGATAATTCATGATGGATAAAATTGTAATAGCGAAAATGTGTGAGTATGTCAATTTCTTTTATCCTCTGGGTATATTGAAGAAAATTCTCGAATTTATCACAATTAATGGGAATAAGGAAATTATATGGCGCATAGAACCCGAATGGAAGTAATTGGGAATATCTTAACTACAACAAGGGACTATGCTGACAGCGATGAGTGCACGGGCATAACGCATTTAATTAGAAGGGTAAATATTTCCCATGGAAGAATTTCAAAAATTCTGAATAATTTAGTATCACAGGGACTTTTAGAACAAGTAAGTTCAGAAAGATCTTACAAGTATAAAATTAGCCCATCAGGAAAAGAATTTCTTTTAGCGTACCAAACTTTTAGGGACTTTTCTGAATATTATGGATTAACTATTTAGTTAGAGATGGATCCTTAAGATTGTCAAGAACTTGAGAATTTCATGTAATAATGTAGGTATCCAAAAGGCTGCTCAAATAATTAACAAGGGAGGAATTGTAATTTTCCCTACAGATACTGTTTATGGGATAGGATGTGATCCTTACAATCAGAAGGCAGTATTTTCATTATATAAAATTAAAAAAAGGGAAAAAACAAAACCGCTTCCCGTAATTGGATACTCAAAAAAAGAATTGGAAAAAATTGCCGAGTTTAACGATAAGGCAGAAAAAATTGCTGAAATGTTTTGGCCAGGTCCAATCACGCTAATTTTAAAAGTAAAAGATGAAAATATTAAGAAGTCTCTGGGACTTGGAAAAAAAATTGCTGTAAGGGTACCTAATAATCAATGTGTTCTGTCACTTCTTAAGGAATGCAAATTACTAGTGGCAACAAGCGCAAACATTTCAGGTACCACATCACTTACGGACCCCAATGATTGTAAAAGAGACCTAAATGGATATGATTTGTTAATTGATGGGGGAATTTTATCAGATAATGGTGAATCAACAATAGTTGAAATTGATGAAAACAAACTCAGGGTGGTAAGAAGTGGCAGTGTTCCAGAAGAGGAGCTGAAAAAATTATTTTGAATTTAATTGTAACATGTGGAAGAAATCTAGAATCAGAAGCCAAAAATGAGATTAAGAAAATTATAACGGAACTTGGTGATCAAGAACCCGAAATTCTTAATTCTGGAATGAGGGGTGTTTTGACAGTTAGCACAGTTGTAAAACCATTAGAAGTAATAGATTACGCAAAAAATAAGATAAATGAAGAACCATGGTTTATGCGTTATTGCCTTAGAATAATTCCAATTCAGATTGTAACGGACACAGATATTGGTAAAATAAAACAAAACGTAACTAAATTGAAGGAGTGTATTCAAAAAAATGATTCTTTTCGAATTACAGTTGAAAAGAGAGGTTCAATTATCTCAAGCAAGGAGATTATTACAGAGATTGCAAAATCCTTATCCAACAAAGTTTCGTTGGAAAACCCTACTTGGATCATATTGATTGAGGTTCTTGGCAACAAAACTGGGATATCAATTTTAAAAAATGATGCCTTGTTTAGTTTAGAGAAGTCTAAGCGTAATCTAGAATAACACAGCGGCTTTTTCTACAATAATATCTTCTAATGGGTCACTTGATGAGAGTGCAGACATTTGTTTTTTGGATATTTTAAATTGTTTTTTTAAAAATGAGCGATTGTTTTTTGAAAGCGGTTTTGGGTTAAGAAATGACATAAGATCAGAATTTAGCCTATCCAAAGTTGATTTTTTGCCTATTGCAATTATTACAAAATCATTTTTTGGTTTTCTGCCGGCAACCTTAATTGCATGAGATATTTGTGTGGTGCACGCAAATCTCAATAATATGTCAGTTTCAATTTTTTTTGAAAGTAGCGTTTTATTTTTTTTTGCATAAAGAGATAATGCAAGTATTTTTTTTATATAACTTACATCAAGAATAAACCTAGAATTTATTGCCTGTATGATTAAGTATGGATATTTTTCCCTCAATTTATTTAAAAATTCAATATCAAGTTCCCCGTTAGTAGTTATATCAAAAATTTCAACATTTGAATTTGTTATCGAAAATTGTATTCTAGAAGCAGATCCTCCATGAATAATTGGAATAATACTGATAACATCATTATCTTCTAATTTAGTATCTAATCCATCTAACGCAGAAGAATCTATACCGTTTACTGCAATAAGCAAATTTGCTATATCAAATTCTAAAGTATCTTTTGGTTTTATCTGGATCAAGTGGTTAATCAATTCAGATAATGTTGAAATATTTTTTTCAAATGACATAGTATCAGTAGAAAATGACTTTTTTGCACCACCCAGCAGTTTAACAGTAATCAACAAAAGTACTCCATATCACTTCAAAATTAATCTTATAATTTCAATATTCAAAAATTAGTCAGCTAAAGATGTTTTTACTGCAGATTTTTATGATGATGCTTCAGCTGGTTGTGTATCTCCAACTGTATCCAATTTCTTTCCATCAAGCTCCACTTCTTTAGTACTTGCCATACGTTTAGCTTTTTCTATTTTCGCCTTAAATTCATTTTTTATAAATTTCGTAATATAACCAGCCAGCTTATTTTTCAGTGTTTTAGAAGTAATTTTGGATATATCGTTCAATGCCTGCTTATTTTTAGCGAAATCAACTCCAAATTTTTCTTTATGATCCTGTAAGACCTTCATTGAAAGCATCTTTATTCTGTTCACTATAAACCGAGAAATTTGCTCGGTATTTTATATCTATAGCATGAGAAATTGTTTAGAATTTTGTTCTAATACGTTACATAAATCGTCATAATCCATGTGCAAAACCTTAGATGCACAAAAAACAACACTTGGAATAAAGTCTATTTGAGCAATTTTGTTACCGAAACATCTAGAATATCTTACTGGTCCGTCAGTTTCTACTAGAATTCTATTTTTGTCCGCTTTAGATAGTAAGACTTGTTTGTCCTTTGCGTATGTCATGACTGGACCAAAGGAAACATAGTATCCTAAATCCATTGCTTGCTTTAGTTGCTTTTTGTTTCCATCAAACCAATGTAATAAAATTGTAGGAGCATTATATGATGGTAGGATTTTTAGTATCTCGGTAAGTGATTTTCTAGAATGGATTGAAACAGGTTTTTTAAATTTTTCTGCATAAGAAAGTTGGGCTCTAAAAACTTGTTCCTGTTTTAACAATTCCTCATCTGAGTTTGAATATGTAGGATCTAATCCAATCTCGCCTATCCCTGAAATTGTTTCTTTATTTTTGTTTATTAATTCAAATACAGGTTGAACATCATCTTGTGCTTTTTCTGGGTGCACACCAATGAAGGGAAAAACCAAGTTACTCTTTTTCCCAAGCTCAAGAGTTTTTTTTGATGAAGTATAATCCATAGAAACACAACATGCCTTAACGTGAATTTTTTTCATGGAATTAAGAATTCGAGTGATATCATCCTCATATTCCAAATCAGAGAGATGGATGTGGGCGTCATAAAGCCAATTCATTACTAGATAAAACCTGAACAGCCTAAAATAGTCTGTTTTAATCAGTCTTCTATCAGTATTTTTTTTACTAATGTTCTTTTATCATATATTCATTAAAAAAATTTATGAGATCATCAGAACTGGGGCTCTCCGCTATGTATCGTATTTTAAAAAAATCTGGCGCTGAACGTGTTAGTGATGAATCTGCCAATGAGCTTAGGAGGGCTATAGAAGAAATAGCCGAAGCTATTGCCAAAAATGCGGTAGATATGTCAAACCATGCTGGAAGAAAAACTGTGAAAGCCGAGGACGTTAAACTAGCTTCTAAACAATTTAACAAGTATTAATCTAAAGAGTTAATTGTTGATTTTGTGTTTTTTTTACTACGGTGAGGTAGTACAGTCCGGTAGTGCGTGGGCCTGCAAAGCCCGAAGTCGAGAGTTCAAATCTCTCCCTCACCTCTTTGATCTTGGTTATTTCATAATCACCTGCCCTTTCTTAAGGACGACAAAACAGCAAAATCAAAATTGGCATCTAAAGA
>LULF01000369.1_pt1 | contig 18270 bp, 23 predicted proteins | sample 728221 | NCBI WGS metagenome assembly LULF01 (sample SAMN03860296, study PRJNA289734) | marine metagenome | biome: seawater column; feature: ocean; material: water; isolation source: Red Sea water column Station 169 - depth 500m | place: Saudi Arabia: Red Sea | collected 2011-10-15 | depth 500 m | reverse complement strand
AATTTTACTGCCTGGGTTATAATGAATCACAGGTTTTTTCTCAATTGGGTCAACATGGCCCGCGATAACCTTTCCATAAACATAAAGATCAAGCTTCCCATTTTCATTTCCCCTTATACCACAAAGACCAATCTGTCCTTTTCCCATCTCACAATATCGTGCACATGCTGTACACAGAACCTTGTCATTGGGTCTTTTTTCATAAAGGATTGCCTCTCTGCTCATGTTCCTAGTATGTGATGTTAATATATCAAGTATAACAATGCTGTTTATGGCTGATATCATCAGTGCTTCTGAGCTAAAGCAAACACTTGACCAATTCGTTATAATTGATGTACGAGAAAATGATGAACTTGCAAATGGTACTATTGATGGATCAACCCACATGCCACTAGGTCTAGCTATCCGGAATGTAAAACAGGGAAAGATTGATGAGCTGAAGGGAAAAAAGATTTGTACTTTTTGTGCTTCTGGATACCGTGCTAACATTGCTGCGGATGAATTAGCCAAGGCTGGCTTTGATGTAAAGAACCTTGAAGGTGGATTCATGGCTTGGCAAAAAGTTTGACTGATGATGTTGAATGGACTCCATATCCTGTTCTTGTCATAAAGGAATTTCAAAGACGTTTCAAACCAAATGATGAGGAGTTTTTAGAGAAACTTTTGGAATCTGTAGATGATGCAAAAAAGAGAGGGCAGAAAATTGGCAGGTTGGCAAAAATAAGAGGTCTTCAGCTAAGTAAGCGGGTTAAAACAAGAGCCAAAAAAACAGTTTCAAAGAAAATCACAAAGGCAAAACGCATGATTAGATCCTCTGATGATAATGTAGAGCTGCTCAAAAAACTAGGTGAGTTAAAAAAGGCAGGTATTATTACCAATAAGGAATTTCAGACAAAAAAGAAACAGTTACTTGATAAAATCTAATTCTTAAATTATAACTAAACAATGTGTATGACCGTACTAACTCCTCGTCTATCATACTCCATTCCATTTTGCATTTCACTCACAATGACGGTAAATGATATCACATCACGCTGTTTACATTCTTCAGCATTTAGCTTCAAATTAATATCCAAAAGATCACTCTCATCCTCTGTAACGTTTGTTTCATCAAAAAATGCTTTACCAGTTGATTCTATTCTGAACCTTTGCTCCTTGGCGTGAGAACCAAGCTTGGTTTTACTATTCTCCCTACCTGCAGCCTTTACATTTACATCAATAATTCCAGGTTTTGCCAGTGTATACCCTGACTTTTTATCCACAAAAACACCAATCTGAAATGGTTTTCCAGCTGTAGCCTCTGCCATCTTTTGTATTCCATCATTCATTACCACATCTACAGCCTTGAAAGTTTGTGGAACTTTAGCAATCCATTCATTTGTTCGTTCAATAATGGTAGCTATTTCGGTTCGTCTTTTTTTATCCTCCTCCTCTGGCAACTTGTAACGATCCACCCAAGCAAGATAGTCCTGTGAAATATCCTTGATGAAGTCAATGCAAGTAATTCTATAACTGTCTACATTCGCAGCTCGTTCTGAATTTTCATCATAAGGGACAAAATCACCATCTGCTGGTAGTGCCATAAACTCTAGATAATGTAATTATTAAAAAACCCAATCTTAATCAATATATTAAAAGAATACGTAATTTCTGTATGATCTTCACAACAATTACAAAAGATCTACAAAAGGAACTAAAATCAAATTTGCCACAAATCATGGTTTTATTAAAAAAACAACCTGCAATTGCGTACAAAAAGATAGGAGAACTTGGAAAAGAAGTTGGAAAAAAATACAATATTGAGCTATTAGTAAATTTTCCACATAGGGGAAAAATAGAAAATTTTGATATGTATGGAAAACAGGATTTGAGCTTCATTGTGGATATGGAAAAGACAAGATTTCCCATTGAGCGTAGTATAATCAAGGAAAAGGCAAGGGAAATTTTTGGAGATGTGGAAACAGAAGATGCTTACATGTATGAAGGTAAGGAAGGTGTTAAGGTATTTCTTGGTCCAGCTAATGAAAGTGGAAGAAAAGAAGAGCGAATTGATATCCTACCACATTCTTTGCACGTATGGTATGAGTTTACGGATAATGTAACAGAATTTTGCAATTGGCTTTTAGAAAATGTGTATTCAGTGAAAGATGCACATCATAAAGGAGAAACGAAATACGAGAAATTCAGAGCTGAGAAGAAAAGAGAAAATGCGTGACTATTTTTCTTCTAATTCGTTTAGGATGTCCCTGACCTGATAGGCATCAGAATCTATCTTTAGAATTCTTTTACAGCAATCTATCACTTTGGCATTTTCTTTAAAATATTGATGTGCTCTCAATTTAAGTGAAAGTGCTTCTGTATCATACTCGTTAATTTCTAAAAGTCGATCAGCATAATGCAGAGTTTTTTTTGCGTCTTCTAGAATGTAAAACATACCTGCCATAATAAAAAGAAAATCAGGATCATACTGATATTTTTCTTCCATGCTGTTTCCTAAAGCAATGGCTTCTTCAAATTCACTTTCCTTGATCAGTTTTCTAAGTTTCCTTTTTGGATAAGAAAATAAGCCGGTCAAAAATTATCACCGTTTAGATAATTAGATAGTCAGATTTTAACGGTTGTGTTTTATGAAAGCTTCATGATACCATTTGAGATGAGCCACTGAAGACCAGAGACAAATGCAGAGTCAGGAATCAGGTCGTCTGCCCACCATTCAGCATTGTTCTTTATCCAGCCCGGAATTACATCGTCAGACCCAGTTCCCTGCTCAGTTGGTGGTATCTTCATGATGTCATTTGAGATGAGCCACTGTATTCCTGAAATAAATCCAGAGTCAGGAATCAGGTCATCTGCCCACCATTCAGCATTGTTCTTTATCCAGCCCGGAATACTTGTTTCAGATTCCGTTGCTATAATTGGTTTTGATGCTGATTTTGATCCTTGCACATCAACCTCAAATGTAAAAAAACCAAAACCAGCACTTGGGGCAACAAATTCCGGTCCAATACCTTTAATCAATATGGCAAATGATTGGAGTCCAGGTTCACCCTGTAATAGCCAGTGTCGAAGTACTTTCCCTCCTGCAGACCAGAAGTGGTCACGCCCATCGTCATTAGCTGCTGAATGTGTAGGTATCGTCTGACCATCAACTATATCAACTCTTAAAATGTCATAATGAACTTGAGTTTCATATAGATCAGAAGAATAAGGTTTCATAAATTCTATAACAAATTTCATATCACATCCAATTCTAGGTTTTTCAGGACCGTAGAACATTTGAATAAACATTGAACCGGTGTTTGTGTTTGCTACTTTTTTTACCAAATCATATTCAGTAGAACAACCTGCCTCAGCCTGCATCTGCGCTGTATCTACAAAATTTGTAAATGGGTTTGTGGAGACATTTTCTGCGTACTCGTATAATTCAAATCTATATTCCTGCGGAGGTGCTCCCTCTGTCACATGTTCCCATGTACTGGCCTTTACTGGAAATGGAAATTCATCTACTACCCATATATGGCTTGTTTTGCCGCCAGATTTCCAACCAATAACAACGGCATCATATTCACCTGATGGAACACTAACAGTTTCCAAACCAAGTGGAGCAACCTGCTCACCGCCAATATTTGCAATCTTGCCCCATGAAGGAAGTCTAAAATCTTTTGGTCCCTTGCCAGGTTGATCAATTTCTGCAGTGACAAAACCAGAAAGCCATGATATTGAGGATTTGTATACAGCACCATATGAAATAATGTTATCACTGCCACCAGTTGGTTCTGGTGCAACCTTTCCAATATTCATGTAGCCCTTGACAACTTTGTTTCCATCTTCAACTAGAACTTGAAAGAGCCACATTTTTTCACCATCCACTACTGTTTCTTTTTCTACCCAAAATGACATCCAAAAGTCTGAACAGTCCTTATACGATTGATGGCATAGTTTGTACTTGAAAAATTCTCCAACTTTGAGATTTTCCCCCACATACCATGAACCATCAATATCTACACGTGAAATTGGAGCAGCAGCACCACTAACACCTTCTGGTGTTTGAGCAAAAACTGCTGGAGTGATACTACCGCTAACAAGAATAAGCGAAAAAATAATGATTACTAGTTGATTTTGCAAACAATATAGATCGTTGGTAAAGTTAGTTAAATGTTTCAAATAAGCAAATATACAGTACTATTCTGAACTAAGTAGGTATGTGTGAATGTTCAAAGATCCATCTTTATGAAGTTGAATTCAAGCTTGCTGGAATGATTGTCGTTCCAACTCATAAAAACTGTGGCGATAAGTTGAATGAAAAACAGGCTGAGACATTCCAAAAGGAACTAGTCAAAACTTGGGGATTAGAGGAAGAGGACGAAGATTAAACTTCAACATCATAAAACTAATTTTTCAATATTATAGAATTCTTACATAACCTAATAATCCAATAAAAAGAAAGGAAAATAGATTATAATTGAGATACTGCTTCTTTACAGACGTCAGTACTACATTTGCAATCGTGGCTACATATACAATGACCTTGCATTGCACAATCACATGAATAGTCTGGATCGCCTGAATCTGCTTCGCAACCACATGCTTGATCTACCATGAGGAATGTAGTATCTACATGGTTTTAAAACTTTAGTAAAAAAATCACACCGTTATACAGATCTTTAAGTCTAAAAATTTTTGATGTCGTCATGCGGGGTAGAAAGTAAAAAGTTGGTTGTATTATGTATCTTGTTAGCTTGTGACTCAATCTTTATGGGATCACCCTCAAGATCAAACGCAGTTTTCAATATATGAATAAATTCCGGTTTTCTATGAAGATCCTTAATTTTTATGAAATTATTTCGATTGATATACCCAAGGAAAAAATAGCAGTCAGCAAATAACGAATTACTTATCATATGTTGGTATTTTTGAGAAATTATTTTAGAATGGGAATTAGATTCTATCATATCAGAAAAGCCTGTAGTAGACTTGAACATTCTTGAAAGAAGAGTTGGTGTAGCTCGCTCTATTCCAATTGATTCAGCTATAGTTGAAATACATTCGTTGATTTTGTTTTTTTTAAATTTACGTAATATCTTTAACATGTGTGTAGGACTGGGACGCTGTAAATTTATCACAGATATTGCATCAGCTAGAAAAAATGCAGCACATTTTAACCATGTAGAAGCATATGGATCACTATCTAGTCCATTTTTTGTCTTTGTAATACACATAGTAGCATCTACCAAACAATTTTTTACGTATGCGTTAAAGATCTGTTCTTTTTTGTCTTTAATTTTTGATAAGAGCGTCTGAAGCTCCCATTGTTCATCAAACAGGATTTTCATATTATTATATTGTAATAAAATATCAGGAGATGTTTCTTGTAACGTTCCGTGATAAATATGATAAAAAATCCCATCAGATTCAAGAACAGATTCTACTTGTTTTTTTCCATCGAATACTGTAAGATTGTATTCACAACAATCATAATTAATACCAAGGCTATGACACCCTCCCATTCCAACAGGATACTCCTTAATTGAAAGCTTTTCTAATACATTTTTTACATCCAAACAAAAATTAAATGTTATTGCTTTAAATTGTGATTCCCCCTTGTTTCTATAAGCTCCTGTGGTGTAGTCCGGCCAAGCATATTGGCTTCTCAAGCCAATGATCCCGGGTTCAAATCCCGGCGGGAGCATATTATAATTTAATGTGCTTAAATAATTCACATATGTTTTTTATTTAGTTGGCTTTACGTAATTTGTCTTTAAAACAGGAGTATAGGTCTGATAGAGATGATGTTGTTTCAGAATTTTTTATTCCTTGTTTGAGTAATTGTATCCAGTATGATAGAACCATAGAATACATCTCAGTCAAAAGTCTAAGTACACTAACTTTCGGTTTGGAAAATATACAAGATAGACAGGCTAAGATTAGGCTGATTTCAGGGCATAGATTTAACACATCTGACTTGAATATGTTAACGAAATTATTTGATCAACAAAGAAGTATTGGTAGATTTAATGGTAATATCATACAAAATGACAAAATTAAACATCTCCAGAATATAATCAATGATTTTAAGCTTGAGGTAAAGATTGCGATTCCAAATTCAGAACTTGTAGATGGAACATTTGAGGAACGCATGGGAATATTTAGGGATACCAATGATGATGTTGTTGCATTTTCAGGTACATCAAATGTTACCTTTGACACACAAAATAGAAACTTTGAATCAATTGATGTTTACACATCTTGGGATGATAAATCTCGTGTGGATGTTAAAATTAATAATTTTGAAAACCTGTGGACTAATAAGACAAAATATGTTGAAGTGTATGACTTCTTGTTTGCAGAGAGAAAAAATCTTTTAAAATATTCAGCTAAATGGGCAGTTGATCTAACCGACTAGAAATCAAATTCTTTCATATCTGTTTTGAGAACGTTTTGATTAAAGCTAATTTTTGAAATTTTATAATAAATTACTTCACCACGCCTTTCAATCACTGCAATGATTGGTTCTTTGCCCATCTTGGTTATTTCTTGAATCTTTTTCTGTAGTTTTCCTATCTTCTCTTGCTTTCCTTCATTAAGGCTGAATACTAAAAACTTGGCACCTTTTTCTCCTAAATCCCCCTTATCATAAACTCTAAAGTCTGAACCAAATCCAAATCCATCTTTAACAGCATATCCTCTTGCTCTAAGATCTCGATAAACTAGAAATTTTGTTAGGATGTACTCATCCTGTTGTTTACAAATTTGTAAAAGAGAATCAAAATCTATTTTCTTTTTACCTTTGAAGATAGTTAATTTGCCAGTGTGTAAAAGATAGAGGGACTCGAATGGTTTTAAGATGAATTTATTTTTTTCCGTTTCACCAAAACCTTTCTGTTCAAGAGCCTGTTGCATGTCAGGATTTAAGATCAAAGGTTTGTTTTTGATTAAAACACCTTCTATTTGTGAATCTGTTTCGGATGACACGAAAAAATTGGTTATTATTTGGCATATAAGGTGTGTGAAGACTACCGTTAAAATATGGGCTACAGAGCAAGTGTAAATTATGCATGGTGAATGTTACAGAAAGGGCAATGGTCAGCCATATACAAGAAAGAAGTACATCAAAGGTAAACCTCAAATTAAAATAGCCAAATTTGAAGGTGGACAACAAGGAGAGTATGATTATAGTGTTAAACTTTTGATTAATGAAAAAATTCAGATAACACATATGGCTATCGAATCAACTAGACTTACAGCAAACAAAAAACTTGAGAAAACAACGGGAGAAACTGGCTATTTCTCAAAATTACGAATTTATCCGCATATATTACTTAGAGAAAACAAAATGATTGCCGCAGCGGGAGCAGATCGTTTACAGGAAGGCATGAGAAGGGCGTTTGGAAAGGCATTGAGCCTAGGGGCACGTGTAAAGCCGGGTCAGTGTATTATGGAAATGCACGTAAAAAAGGAACATGTGGAAGCGGCTAAAAAGGCACTCAAAGGTGCATGTGTTAAATTACCTGGAACACCAACAATTAGTGTTACACCACTTAAGAAATAATCTCTGATAATTCATTTTTATGTTCTTCTAGTAATTTAATAAATTCAGAAAATTCTTGTTCAGTTGGGTCTCTTTTTAGAATTCTTCTAGATTGATAATAAAACGAGTTATACAGTCTTCCGATTATTATCCCATACACAAATGGATTGTTGGGCGCATCCTCTGGTTCTAATGAGTTAACGAGTGATATGATTTCATCCTTTGCGCTTATGGATTTACGTATTTTTTCTCCCAAAATTTCTCGGATTTTTTTATCCATGGTTTTCTTTAGTTGATTATAGTTAAAAAGAATATGAAAAAGCATTAAGCTTTAATAGACTTGATCAAATTTATCGATTAAGCAGTTGTAGTATAGCTTGGTTATTATGCGAGCTTGCCAAGTTCGTGGCCCGGGTTCAAATCCCGGCAACTGCACCATCTTTCAAAATTATTAAAGATTAAGAGCTGTTAGTGGATTTTTTTTGCAAACCGTTTTTTATTATATCTAGAGCATTAACGGCTCTTTCTGGTTTTGGCAGTTGAACCATGAAAATTTTGTCTTGGTTAACTTCGGAATGTTGTGGTGGAGATAAAGCTATCATAGTGGTATCTGCTAAAGATTCAAAAAACTCGAGATATTCATTTGCATAAATCAGGAATTCTTCATGTATGTCTCCATAAGAGAAATCAAGCGAAACCTCAACAAACACATGCCCTAATCCATCTTGCAAAATGTTAAGATTAGTATTTACAGAAACTGGTTTACCATAAATTTTTGCCATTATTTCGTCAAATCGCCTATCTGGTAACATAATTCTCGGTACATTTTTTCCATTGAAATCAAAAATATCAATATCATTATGTGTGCGTTCAAGCAATTGTTCCATTTCTTTACTAGTCATCTTCTAAGAGTCTGTAAGTTTTGGAATTATTTTATCTCCTACTTTAGTAAGAAAAGGCGATATGAATGCGGTAATTATGGTTATCAAACCTATTAATGGGAAAAGAAATGCGCTGACCACGCCCATATCAACCCCAACTTTAATGATAATAATTGAAAATTCACCACGTGGGGCAGATAATGCGAATGCAACACGCAGCGATTTTCCTTTGGGCTGCCTAAATATCATATTTCCTAGAATATTACCGCTAAACTTCATTGCAACAGTAACTGCAATTAATGCAATTGCTAGGAAAATGTAGCTCTCTAATTGTGTTATATCCATTAATGCACCAACCGATACGAAGAAAATGGCTACAAACATGTCTTTTATGGGACTAGATAATATTTTTGAAACCTCAGCGGATCTGGATTCTGCAATCAAAACACCTGCCAAAAATGCACCTATAGCTACGGAAAGTCCTACTACGTTAGCCAAAAGTGCATAACCAAAGCAGACCCCAAGTACACTTAACAGTAAAATTTCTCTATTTTCTGCACTTGCAACCTTATCAATCAACGGAGGGATAACTCGTCTTGCAATGGTAAACGTTCCAATAATTAGACCTGCTGCCACTACTGCAACTATAACTATACCTTCAACCGAAACAGTTCCAACTAAACCAATTGATTCAAGTGATGCAATCAGAATAACTGCGATAACGTCTTCAACAATTAAAACACCCAAAATAAGAATAGAGGATTCCTTTTTTATCTTTCCAGCTTCCTCTAGGATTTTAATAATTATTGCAGTACTGCTGATTGATAGTGCCGCTGCAATAAATAACGAATCCATGAAGTTGAGACCCAGGGCACTTGCAGCGAAAAAAACCACGCCTAGCGTAGCAAATAATCCCAATGTACCTGCGCCAACTGCTACTTTTCCAATAGTACGGATTTTTGCAAACGGGAATTCAATGCCTATGACAAAAAGCAATAAAATGACGCCAATATCAGCAAAAAGATTCAATGCAGAAATATCAGATAAAATACCAATTCCGCTAACCGAAGCTGAGCCTCCATTTGCAGGCAAAAAGGATGTCCATAATGGGGAAAGAGGGCCGATTAACATGCCAGCAAAAAGATATCCTATAATCAATGGCTGTCGAATTTTGAAAAATGCAAGCGTTACTATTGCTGCTAAAATCATTATTATTGCTAGATCAGTTACAAAAGTTTCGTGTGGTAATTGTAATGGGTTAACCTTTTCAACAAAAGTAGATACGTTTTCACTCAAAGAAGATTGAACACTGTCTTGAGACTGAATTTGTAAGAAAAAATCCTTCATCTTTTCATTAAACATTTGTTTCTTAAAAAAGATCGCTAGTGGACTCTTCCAATCGAAATCGGCATATCTTTATTTTCTATATGCCGTAATACAAACGGGATGATGATCAGAGTGACTGATTTTATGAGGAAATAAGCTCTGGGGTATCTGACCAATTTATGGTGATTTTATAATGACCCTTGTTATTAATAGTACCGTACTATACCGTAATATATGATACAATGTGAATATTGTTCAAGGAATTTTGTGGAAAGTATGAATGGTTTGGTTGAAAAAACATTCCACATACTATTACATGAACCCAGGATTGTCAATCAGTGAAATCCAATCCTTTTATTTTATTTTAGCGAACTTTTTAACAATACCAAAATATCTAGGCAGTTGTGACCACAAAGCCAAAGGCTGTTAAAAGTACAAACAAGACTCCAAATATTCCATCATTATTAAAAAAGGTTGCAACTGTTTCAGATTCTACTAAATCACTATCAAAGGAAATTAAGACAATGTCCAAAATCTTTGTAGAGAATCAAAAGGTTCTTGTTTCAATGAAAAATATGATTGATGCTTTAAGCACTACTATAGAACATATCCAAAAGCAAGAAAAAAAGATCAATATCATTGAAGGCGATACTGAAAGGCTATTTGTGGGACTTGAACAAGTAAGAAGCCAGTCAAATATTATTCCAAAGATCAACGCACAAACTAGCAAATTACAAGAACGTGTCGAAAAGATGTCTCAAATTCACGAAAATCAGCCTAAATCAAGCGAATTAATGCAAAAGATATCCGATTCGTTTGATTCGATAAAAAATAATTCCAAAATGATAATGAATATTGCTGATCGGGTTGAAAATGTAAAGGAAGATTTGGGCCGTGTATCATCAAAAGGAGATTCAGAAAATGTTATTGGAAATCTGAAAAATATAAAATCTGAGTTTCTAACACTCAGAGATTATGTTAGCGAAAATGCTGATGGATTAGAAGGAAAAATTTCAGGTTTGACAGAGATGTTAAATAGAACAAATGCATCTTCGGCTGAATTTCATAAAAAATCAGATTCAATAGTTCAAGAATTACAAAAAATTAGGAATATTACTAGCAAAGAATCAAGCACAACAACAAATGATGTTATTGGATTATTGAAATTATCAGAATATCAGTCAAATATACGCATGCAGGCTGAGTCAAAGTATGGATCTATAAAGGAAATTGAGAAAATGGCAGAGCAAACGGCTGAAATTGTAAATCTTTTTGATAGACTGACAATTGAATCAGGGAAAAAAATACCATTACCACATGAGGTAAGGCAATGGGCTGTAAGTACAATTTTGAACTGTGCAGATAGATGGGAAATCAAGTTTGCTGATATGTTCAATAGATTATTAGAATTGTTGGGCAGAGATTTATTGAAAGAATCAATAAGGCTACAGCAAGTTAGAGATATTTTTGGTATTAGAGCAGTTGATCAAATCAGAAGCGAATTAGGGCTATCCTAAACTCCTTCTGCTTTATCGAAAGATTCAAAATTTTGTTTTTTCCTCTTAAGAATGACAAATATTCCAATTATTGCTACAATCCAAAAACAAGTAAAAATAATATTTGAAATGCTTGCATACATGTATGGTACTATGTCCATAAGATTTTCCTGAAGTATTTCTGCTCTTAGACTTAGATCCATCATTCCGGTGTGAAACGCTGAGCTATCCCTTGGAACAGCAGAAATTTTTTCGGTACTAGCAATCATAACATCTAGATCAGATTGTATTCTAACAAAGTTTGTTGTATCAGTTGGAAATAGATAAACAGGATTTCCCTCTGCTGGAAGATATCCCTTGATTGTCTTAATATCAGCTAAGATTGTTTTTGGTTCAGAAGAAGCCATAACTCTATCAAGCAATCCTATTGATAGATCAACAGGATAAACATCGTCTTGATAACCAACGTATCCTGTATATGCACCAAAGCATATTATTCCAATAATTCCCACCGTTGCAAGTTTAAAAGTAATACCAGCCATTTTTTCCTCTTTTGTCTTTGTGTAGTCAATTCTTGAATTACCTCTTTTAAATCTTGTATGGGTGAAGCTCATCAACGAAATATAGAAGAATCCTACGGTTTGTAGGGCAATAATTGGAACCCAGATTGGGTTTGATGAGTAAATTGCAATAAAAATTCCAAATACACCATAAATCCCAAAGAAAAGTTCTAGTAATGTTGTTTGAGAAAATGGTAAATTGTAAGCCTTCGTTCTCCAGTCATCTGTTTTTTTAATAATGCCATATTTTGGAGTCCGTAGAAATTCATTTTTCTTTCCTATCATAGCATCGAATACAGCTACTGTATTGTTAACTGACATTCCTATCGAATAAATTATCAGATATGGCATGGCCATTGCCTTTTGTTTCCAGTTTTTATCATACATGTTATGAATTACATACAGATATGCGCCCGGTCCCATGGCAAGATATGTTGCAAGAGTCACCACAGGTAGAAAGCTAACAACATAAAGATTTACTTCTGCAGCTAGAAGAATTGGAAGGGCAAGGAACTGGATTAGCATTAATGGAAATACTATGTGACGAGTAAGCTGTACAAAAGCTTGAAGTTTTGCATCAAATGCAATTTTTCGCTTAATTAGAATACCGCCAAGGAGTTTTAAAGCACATTGGATTGAGCCTTTCGCCCATCTGAATTGTTGCCTTTTTGCACCGTTCATCTGTACAGGAAGTTCTGCATCGACAACTATGTCAGGTATGAAAAGGCATTTCCAACCTTTCATTTGTGCCCTGTAGCTCAGATCCAAGTCTTCCACAAGTGTTGCTGTGTGCCACCCACCAGCATCATCTATACAATCTTTCCTCCAAATTCCAGCAGTTCCATTGAAGTTCATAAATAAACGGGAATTACTTTTTGCTCTTTGCTCAACCAAAAAATGAAAGTCCAGACTTAGAGCCTGTGCTTGTGTAAGAGCAGAATAATTTTCATTTACATGACCCCATTTGCACTGTATAAGTCCAATGTTTGGTTTAGCAAAATAAGGTATTGCTCTTTTTAGAAACCATTTGGGTGGAATAAAATCGGCATCAAAAATTGCAACAAGTTCACTTTTTGTAAGTTCCATGGCATACTTGAGCGCTCCAGCTTTGTATCCAAACCTAGTTCCACGTCTAATATGTGATATGTCAAATCCTCTGCTCTTGTAATTTTTTACTAGTGCTGCCACTTGTTCAGTTGTGTCATCATCAGAATCATCCAGAACCATAATGCGCATCTTTTCCTTTGGATAGTCCTGTTCACAAACACAATCGATTAGACGGTTTGCAACATACTTTTCATTATATATCGGAAGATGAATTGTAATAGTCGGTTCTCCTATTTCTGCAACATCCTGATTTTCCTCTCTTCTCCCTGAAAGAAATGCCAGATAGTAAAAATTACATGTATAACCAATTATTACAATCGCACATAAAATAAAAACAGAAAAAACAAAACTGATGAACGGACTTCCTTCCATTTTACAATAATATCAAATATTATGCAATATTAACAGTTACGAAATTTTGCTAATAGTGATATTATTGTGGGTAAATCTTGATTGCTTGTGGTGGACAAACACCCTCACATGCTAAGCAAAATATACAGTCTGGTTCGTTAATTTGGAGCGGTTTTTTAGTAGATGCCACATTTCCGGCAAAGTCAAAAAATTCGTAAACAGCAACCGGACATGCATCAATACAAGCCCCGTCCCCAATACACATATCAAAATCAACAGAACAATACTCTCCCCAAACGCCTAGTACTGCATTATCTGTTCCAACACGCCCCCAAGTCTTTAGTGTATTTCCTGTGCTGGTCTTAAACGGTGCAGACTCGTCCATCTTATCTTTGTATTCTATGTCAATAGGTCCTGGAACTGGTGCCTTGCCATCTCTCTGTATTACTTGTTTTTTACCCGCAACTTTTGGTTTTGGTGGTTCTAACACAGGTTTTGGTTTTGCATCTGGTACAATCTGTGCAAGTGGTGTTAGTCCCTCTAATTTTACCAATGATTCTTCTTCAGAAAGTTTTTCTGTTTTTATATAATACTCAACCAACTTATCAGAAAGTATAGTGTTTCGAAGTATGGTGTCTATTACCATTTTTGCAAAATGATCTGCCTTTTTCCTATAATCTTTTACCCACTGTGGATCACCAAACTTTTCAATTGAAAATATTTGGTAAATGATATCAACTACTTCACCTGTTACAACCTCAACAGTAATGCTAAGATTAGCTTGTTCATAACCGTCAGCATCAGGATCAGGCATGTTTTCTTCAATCCACCTGTATGTTGCATAAATCCTGTCAGCATACATATCCATCTCAAAGGTATCTTTCATTCCTTCAAAGACAGACTTTATCTCAGCAGGGTCCTCAAGTTTGATGGGTATTCTGTATAATCCAAGCTTGTATCCGTGTAATGGATAAACTCCCCTTTTGGCAGTAGGAGACTGCATTGTATAAACACGGTCTTTAAGCAGTAATGACATAATCATAATAACTCTCAAATTAGTTAAAAATCTTTGTTCGTAAATTCATGAGCTTTTCTCTCAAAAACTAAATTTTTAAGAAGCTTTTGCAAACGAGATCGGCTTGAAAATCAACAAAGTTGCAATCACAAGTAAACTTGGTTCTAAAGAATCCGAAAAAGCAGCTAATGGTATTGTAAAAAAATTGCTGAAATTAAAATCTCAAGTTTACACTATCGCTCCAATATCTGTGAAGGGAGCAAAAAAGATTGATGCCTTTGAAGAATTGAAGAAGATAAAGTTGGATCTTGTAATAACATTAGGTGGAGATGGAACAACGCTTAGAACATTTAGAAATCTTGAAAATGAAACTCCAGTTCTAGCAATAAATGCTGGTGGTAATAGAGGAATTTTATCAGAAATAGCTTTAGATGAATTTGATAAAGCTATACAATGTATAAAGAAAAATCAGGTTTGGCTTGACAAAAGAACACGTGTTGTTGCCTCTTGCAATGGTAAACAATTTCAACCCGCATTAAATGAGATATATGTTAATAGAAAGAATTTAACAAAAACTGCTGATTTTGAAATAAAGTTTCAGAATGATACTGTTAGACAAAGAATGGATGGTGTTATAATTTCAACACCCAGTGGTTCAACTGGCCATTCTTTATCAATTGGTGGACCTGTACTTCACGAAAGTCTAGATGTACTCATAATAACTCCAGTTGGTCCAGTCCATAGATTACCATCAATTGTAGTTCCTGACGAAAAGATAGAGATTAAGTGCTCACATGACTGTAATATTGCAATGGATGCACAAGTAATCAAGTCATCAGTTTTTGGAGATCTTATAACCATTAAAAAATTTAAGGAACAAGCTGTGTTTGTTAGACTGAAAAAGAGAGGTCTAAGACAGATGGGCAAACTTGGCTTTTAGGGTTCTAGACTCTAGCGCATTTTATGCTGGTATTCCATTCAGTTCAAGCGAACCAAGTGTAACCACATCTCATGTGTATAATGAGATTAAACACATCAAAAAAGATCATGATGCAATTCAAATTTTAATTGAAACAAGACGCTTAAAAATCTCTGATCCTGAATCTAGATTTATAATTATAGTTAACAATGCTGCAAAAAAATCAGGTGATTTTCCTAATCTTTCACAAGAGGATGTGTCGATTATTGCCTTGAGTCTTCAGCTCGATGCAGAATTAATTACTGATGACTTTGCAGTTTCTAACGTCGCAAAAAATCTTAGTATAAAAGTTATTCCTGTAATGACTAGTGGTATAAAAAAAATTGTAACGTGGGTATATTATTGCCCTGGCTGTAAAACAGATTTTTCTGAAACCACTAATTGCCCAAATTGTGGAAATAGACTAAAAAGGAAACCTATGAAAAATTAATCAATCATCGTGAAGTGTCTTTTGGCTGTTTTTTTTCAAATGTTTACTTTGTACCTGTAACATTTTCTTAATTTTTTTTGCACGTGTTTCGCCTAGACCACTAATTTTTGAAAGCTCTGTGGTTGATGAACTGAATACTCTGAGTGGAGTTCCAAATTTTTCTAACATACGTATCGCAGTTTTTTCTCCTACACCTGGCAAACTACATAAAACAGAAAGTTGTTGTTTCTGCAAGTCGTTCGATTTTTTAATTTTTTTAATAAATGGTCCCTTTGTCACATTTTTTCTTGAACACATTGACGCCAATAGTTTAGCTGTATGATACGCATTTGGTGTAGGAATAATTGGAATCTTAAAATCAATAATGATGGATGATATTGCTCCATAAAACACAAGCCAATTTTCTGTTAGTTTTTCAATTTCATCCAAATTACCTTCAATTATTAAAATGGGAAACTGATAATTGTTTTTGAGGCGATTGCATTGATCAAATAGGCGCCCGTCAAATACTGATGAAATTAAATCAGAAATGGTTTTTCTTTCAACTATAGTTTCCGGTGCAACAATATAATCACCTACAGTCAGCGTTTTTATTTCTACATTAATGCCCACAGCTTTGAGAAGATCTGGTATGCGACTTTTTTTCTCTCTCTCATCAACAACTAAACGCAGTTCATTTAGACTCACATGATCACTGTTTTTTGTAAATATTTTATTTGCGGGTTTCGTCATTTTGTGGTTGCTGAGTACCTGCAACAGACTGATTTTTGATCATTTCTTGAATTTTCGTCTCTCCTTCTTTTAGTGTGATTTTTAATCTCTCTTCTTGTTTCGTTAAAAGGGAAGCTTTAGTGTTTGCTAATTCTTTTTTTTCATCAAGTTCCTCGATAAGATCTTTTTTGTTTGATTTTATCAATATAGTCCCGGCATGTTTGAAAACCATATCATCATCATTTGCCTTTCGTAACTCTTCAAGTGCTTTTTCTGTTTCAAGCTTGTCGAATTCTAACTGCTGTTTTTGTGCAAGAATTGATTGAAGGTTTTGTTGTGTTTGCTGAAGCTTTGCTAATTGTTCCTGTACCAATGGAGGAATTTGTTGGTCTGATGACATGTTATGTTTTTAGATTCTATTTTGTTATATATTTACTGCTTTTATTGAATCAAAACTTGCCTGAATAAGACGTATAGAAGAATTTAGATTTGCACGCAAATGTGGTAACTGACTTGATTCAACAAGTATTGTGATTTTGTCTTTATAGAATATCTCTGTTTTAGTTGGGTTTTCGGGATAGAATTTATTATCCGTAGAAATTGATTCATAAATTGCTTTTGTTTTTTCTTTTGCATCTATCTCTATTTTGGCATTAAAGCTTAACGTCATAAGCAGTTCCTGCCATCTTAAAACCACATTTTTTACAACCCCATATCCCAATGACTTGCCTGCCAAATTGAATAGAGCCACATTCGGGACATTTTCTTTTTGCCTTCATATTCTTATGGACAAGTGAGTAGCTTTTTCTGATTTTTATGCCATATCTTGCGCCAAGACCTTTAAGCGATGTTCTCTTTTTTGCCATCTTACTAACTTGTTTGGTTTGCTGTTTGTTTTATAATCTCTCTGATTTCTCGTCCCGTTGAGATGGATAATTCAGAGCATTTGATAAGTTGATCCAGAGAAAAGCCCGAGCTTCCGCCTTTTTGAAGCGCAACAATATTTCCGTCAGAATTTGTTGTGATTGTGATTCGTGCATCTAAACATTCCCATTCATCAAGATTCGGATCAACAATGATATATTCACCTATTCGTCCCATTGTAACCGATACTGGAATAGTAGTAATTGGAGTATCAGATTCTTCACCATCGATTAAAACTGGTTTATCATCTTTAATTTCCCATTTTGGAATTTTGGATGTAAGTACTGCAGCAGTTGAAGCGTATGAACATGCATCAAACAGGTTGCCATCATGGTCAGTAACTACATTATCAGCAAATAAGCCAATTACAGATTTGTCTTTCTCTAAAACCATCTGAGATAAGTCAATCATCCCACTTTCACGTATTCCTCTGTCAACTACTCTAGCTATTTCAATTACATATGGTTGAGGTGGACCAGTTTCTACACTCGGATGTGCTAATGGGAGAATCTCTGCAGTGCAGATAAAAATTCCCTTGTCGCCCATATCAGGAAAAGGTCTGTCAGGTTGAACTTTAACCCCAGCAACAACTTCAGTGTCACCTAGTCTAGCTCGCGCAGAGCCATTTGCATATGGTATAACACCAATATCAATAGACAAAGGTCTATGTTCATCTAATGCACGACCATCTATCCTTTTTCCTTCTTGGAGTAAATCAAGAATTTTAGTTCTTTTTAGCTTGTCTAAAATTGAAAGATCTGTCATTGTGTTTGATCCCCTTTAGAGAAATATTTTTCACGTAGCGCCTGTTTCTGAATCTCATATACCTGTTTACTACCTTCTATACCCAATTCAATACATTTTTTGAATTCATCAGGAGTAAGAACACCATCTAATTGTAAAAGTGTGATTTTTCCCAAGTTTGGCATATAACCTATTGGCATATCTGCTTGTCCAGCTTG